>ERZ894180.3-NODE-3-length-258747-cov-40.520770_pt1 | contig 258747 bp, 173 predicted proteins | sample MGYA00380278_ERZ894180 | MGnify/ENA primary metagenome ERZ894180 (study PRJEB32331, sample SAMN06328450) | human gut metagenome | biome: human gut microbiome; feature: stool | host: Homo sapiens | collected 2013-02-24 ...
TTCAGATTCTTGATTTTATAGGCACATTTGCCTTTGCTATTAGTGGTATCCGGCTGGCTTCGGCAAAGCGTTTCGACTGGTTCGGAGCTTATGTTGTAGGTCTTGCTACCGCTATCGGTGGCGGTACTATCCGTGATGTACTGCTGGATGTGACTCCCGGATGGATGACGAACCCTATCTATTTAATCTGTACAGGACTTGCCTTAATCTGGGTAATCTGCTTTGGCCGCTGGCTGATTCGTTTGAATAATACCTTTTTTATATTCGATACCATCGGACTCGCACTGTTTACGGTAGTCGGTGTGGGCAAAAGTATCGCTTTGGGCTATCCCTTCTGGGTGGCTATCATTATGGGTAGTATCACCGGTGCGGCGGGAGGTGTGATCCGTGATGTCTTCATTAATGAGATACCTCTGATTTTTCGAAAAGAGATTTATGCGATGGCATGTGTAGTAGGCGGCATCGCTTACTGGCTGTGCGATGCCGCAGGTATGGAATCTTATATCTGTCAGCTCGTTGGCGGATCAGCGGTGTTCATCACGCGTATCCTTGCTGTGAAATACCACATTTGCCTTCCTATATTAAAAGGTAGCGAAGAGACTGACAGTGATTCTTAAGGATTTTACTTCTTGTTCTCTGTATCCAGTTCTCCCCGATAACTGATGGACTGGCGATTCTGCATGATGACGTCAATGCTGGCAGTACCGTTCGAGAATACTTTGGCACTGAACTCAAAGAAATCTTCCGGACTTCGGGCGGAGAACTTGATAACTGCATTTCCCTTCTTATCCAAATCCATTGTATATTCTTTGAGGGGGGCATTGAAGATCAGCCCGCTTCCTCCGCCATAAGGAACGCTATAAGCACGTCCGTAGTAGGGCAGGTAAGAGAATACCGAATCATTTCTGATTTCCAGCGAGTATGGAGAACTCAAAGTGATATTACGTCCACGCATGGGCATAGCTGTGTTGACGTCTATCTTGTAGTTTTCTGATACGATCAGCTGTCTGACAGCTTCTTTCTTTTGTTCCTTCTTCTCTTTCTTGGTTTGTGCGGAAAGAGTTGGGATTCCTGCCAGCATAGCCAGCAGTAGCATAAGGATTTGTTTTTTTGTTTTCATATCAGTTATAGTTTAGTGTATATATGTATAACACTCAAATATACTAAAAATAAGGAGTCTCCCTGCTTTCTTTAATGAAAATTAAACAGAAATCCCTAGAACTGTTCCAGAATGGAGATTCGTTTCTCGATAGGGGGATGTGTGGCAAAGAGACCGCTAAAGCCGCTGAGAGCACTTTCTGACTGCTTGCCGGGATTCTGAATGAATAACTGCGCCACATCTCCGCGTTTTACAGCTTCTATATTCGGATCATCTGAAATCTTACGCAGGGCACTGGCCAGTGCCAACGGGTTCTTTGTCATTTCAGCCGACCCGGCATCTGCCATATATTCACGTTTCCGTGAAATGGCGAAACGCATCAGGCTGGCAAAGAAGAAGCCGACAGCAGCGATTACTAAAGCAATCAGCATAATGAGGATGACACCTCCGCCATTTTTCCCATTGCTGCGTATGCGCGTGTGCGTGATAGTATAGAAGGTGATTTGTGCCAGCATCGAGAAGATTCCGACAAATACAATGGAGACAATTAGCAGGCGTACGTCCCGGTTGCGGATATGAGTCAGTTCATGGGCGATGACCGCTTCGAGTTCTTCATCGTTCAACTTCTGAATAATCCCCCTTGAGAGGGTGACGGTATAAGTACGGTCGTTGATGCCACTGGCAAAAGCGTTCAGCGAATTGTCGTCAATGATGTTGATTTTAGGAGCCTTCATTCCGTTCGCCATGCAGAGGTTCTCTACCAGATTGTAGACACGTTTGTTCTCCCTGCGGTCGAGCGGCTTTGCACCTGTGGCAGCTTTGATAATGCTTGTATTCATCCAGAAAGCAATCAGGAACCAGATCAGTACGATGCCCATTGTGTAGGGGAGGGCATTGATAAATAAAGGATTGATCATTTCCAGCATCCCTGTCTCCATGCTCTCGTCATGTCCTAGGGCAACCAGCAAGTAGCATGCCAAATAAAGCAGTGCTGCTACCAGGCAAGGAAATAGAAATAACAGAAAGACAGAGCGGCGGTTGTTCCGGCTCTGCTGTGTTTGAATTCCGACGTACTGCATGTGTGCTTCGTTTTTTAGAAACTGATCTTCGGCGCTTGTTCCAGGTTGGCACGTTCGTTGGTACCCAGATCGAACATAATTTCTCTGCGGAATCCTGCCATACCTGCTACGATATTGGACGGGAATGTCTGAACGGCGTTATTATATTCCTTCGTTGCCGAGTTAAAGTAACGGCGTACAGCGGCTAATTTATTCTCCACATCGGATACTTCTTCCTGCAATTGCAGGAAATTCTGGTTAGCTTTCAGGTCGGGATAAGCCTCCAGAGTGATTTTCAATCCCGATAAAGCGGAAGATAACTGATTCTCGGCTGCTATTTTTTCGTCGATCGTTTTAGCGCTGACTGCACCGTTACGTGCCTGAATCACCCGGTCGAGCGTTTCTTTTTCGTGTGAGGCATATCCTTTCACAGTCTCCACTAACTGCGGGATAAGATCGTGACGTTGTTTCAGTTGCACGTCGATGTCTGCAAACGCATTTTCACGGTTGTTTCTCAGTCTCACCAATGAGTTGTACATGGAAGCAAATATGATTCCTAATAATACGATAATTCCTACGATAATAAGTATAGCCATGTCTTTATCTTTTAGTTAATAATACTAGCCAAAAGTAAGTTATTTTGCATTGCCAAGCAAGTAGAAGAGAATAAAAATAGTTCTAAACCACCTAAAAACTATCAAAAAGCACCTGAAAACTATCATTTGACAGTTTCACCCCCTAAGAAATGACGAATTTCCCCCTGTTTGAGTCATAAAATACCTTTAAACTTGCAAATGTCAAGAAAGAAACGAAATATTAACCGTAAAACCCTTAAAGTATGAAAAGTTTAAGTTTCAGAAAAGATTTAATTGGAGTTCAGGAAGAGTTGCTTCGTTTTGCTTATAAATTAACTGCCAATCGTGAAGAAGCAAATGATTTATTGCAAGAAACATCATTAAAGGCCTTGGATAACGAGGAAAAATATGTTCCCGATACAAATTTCAAAGGATGGATGTATACGATCATGCGTAACATCTTTATTAATAACTACCGTAAAATAGTACGTGACCAGACATTCGTAGATCAGACCGACAATCTGTATCACTTGAATCTCCCTCAAGACTCAGGATTTGAAAGTACGGAAGGCGCTTATGACTTGAAAGAGATGCACCGCATCGTCAACGCGCTGCCGAAGGAATATAAAGTACCATTCTCGATGCACGTATCCGGTTTTAAATACCGTGAAATCGCAGAGAAACTGGACCTGCCCCTCGGAACGGTGAAGAGCCGCATATTCTTCACACGCCAACGTTTGCAACAAGAATTGAAAGATTTTGTATAAATTGGGATAACACATCAACCAGACAATTAATGCCGGTAAGGAGCAACGAGTGAAAAACTCGCTTGCTCCTTCGTTTTTGTGACAATATGATATTAAACATATCTTTATAGCCCAACTTATTCGCTGTATGTTTGTTATTATGTCAGATAATTCTATATGTTTGTATCAACTAGTTAACCTAAGTAATATAAATCTCATCTATTTACGGCAATGAAAAAGGAAATCAAATTTAGTCTCGTTTATCGGGATATGTGGCAGTCGTCCGGCAAGTATCAACCACGTGCCGATCAGTTAGTAAGAATTGCTCCGTTAATTATCGAAATGGGTTGTTTCTCTCGTGTAGAAACCAACGGAGGTGCGTTCGAGCAAGTTAATCTGCTGTATGGAGAGAACCCGAACAAAGCCGTCCGGGCTTTCACAAAACCTTTCCACGAAGCGGGCATACAAACTCACATGCTCGACCGTGGTCTGAATGGTCTCCGAATGTATCCCGTACCGGCAGATGTACGCCGGCTGATGTATAAAGTGAAGCATGCGCAAGGAGTGGACATCACCCGTATCTTTTGTGGGCTGAATGAAGTCAGGAATATTATTCCTTCCATCCGTTATGCCCTCGAAGCAGGGATGATTCCGCAGGCAACGTTGTGCATTACGTTCTCACCCGTGCATACCGTAGAATATTATACTGCTATCGCCGAGCGTCTGATAGAAGCCGGAGCACCGGAAATCTGCCTGAAAGACATGGCGGGTGTCGGCCGTCCCGAAATGCTGGGACGTCTGACGAAAGCAATCAAAGAACGGCATCCCGAAATCATCATCCAGTATCACGGACATAGCGGACCGGGGCTCTCCATGGCTTCTATTCTGGAAGTTTGTGAGAATGGTGCGGATATTATCGATGTGGCGATGGAACCTATTTCGTGGGGAAAGGTTCATCCGGATGTTATCTCCGTGCAAGCTATGCTGAAAGATGCAGGATTTCAGGTATCGGAGATTAATATGAAGGCTTATATGAAAGCCCGTGCCATGACGCAGGAGTTTATCGACGATTTTCTGGGCTATTTTATGGACCCTACCAACAAGCATATGTCTTCTTTGCTCTTGAAATGCGGACTTCCCGGAGGTATGATGGGCTCTATGATGGCCGATCTGAAAGGAGTACATTCCGGCATTAATATGATATTGAGAGGTAAGAACGAACCGGAACTGAGCATTGACGATTTGCTCGTGATGCTGTTTGACGAAGTAGAGTATGTGTGGCCAAAACTTGGTTATCCTCCACTGGTAACCCCGTTCAGCCAATATGTGAAGAATGTGGCATTGATGAATGTGATGTCTCTTATCAAAGGAGAGGAGCGCTGGACGATGATCGACAATCATACCTGGGATATGATTCTGGGTAAAAGCGGGCGTTTGCCCGGTACACTTGCTCCCGAAATTATCGCATTGGCAAAAGAAAAAGGATATGAATTTACAGACGAAGACCCACAGAAGAATTATCCGGACCAGCTGGATGAGTATCGCAAAGAAATGACAGAAAACGGTTGGGACTTTGGAAAGGATGATGAAGAACTCTTTGAGCTGGCAATGCACGACCGTCAATACAGGGATTACAAATCGGGTGTTGCCAAGAAGCGTTTCGAGGACGACTTGCAACGTGCCAAAGATGCTGCTTTGGCCAAACAGGGATTCTCGGAAGAAGAAGTGAAACGGATGAAGCGTGCGAAAGCCGAACCGGTGACTGCTATGGAAAAAGGCCGGATCATTTGGGAGATTGACGTGGAATCGCCTTCCATGCCACCCGAAGTGGGACATAAATATGAGCCGGATGATGTATTTTGTTATATCGCTACTCCTTGGAATACGTATGATAAGGTGTTGGCAAACTTTAGCGGTCGCGTGATCGAGGTATGTGCCAAGCAGGGGGCACTGGTCAATAAAGGTGAGCCGTTGGCGTATATTGAAAGGTGTGAGGAGCCGGCATAGTGCATATATAAAATAACGGATAGAAACAATCCCTTTATTCTGGTTCTGTTTCCTGATGGAATACAGACTGGGATAAAGGGATTGCTTTATTTCTTTTTCTTCCTGGTATCCTTCTTCTCTGTGGCTTTTTTCTCCACAGGAGGAAATTTAGGAACCAGGTCCATTAGTCTCAATATCTGTTTTTGTCGTCTCAAAATATAAGCCGAAGGCTTTGCTGAGTTAAACCGTATCGGGTTGGGGAGCGTAGCGGCAATCAGTGCGCACTGTCCTTTGCTCAACTTGGCGGCTGTCGTATTGAATTTGTATTTGGCGGCAGCCTGTGCACCGTAAATGCCTTTTCCCATTTCAATAGAGTTGAGATATACTTCCATAATTCGTTCTTTCGACCAGAACAACTCTATAAGAAAGGTGAAATAAACCTCGAATCCTTTGCGCACCCAAGATGATTGCGGCCATAGGAACACATTCTTGGCTGTCTGCTGACTGATGGTACTTGCTCCGCGCTTTCGTTTCCGTTTCTCGTTTTCTTTGATCGCTTTCTCGATCTCGATAAAATCAAATCCATTATGTTCGGCAAAACGGTTGTCTTCGGAGGCGATGACCGCCATCGGCAGTTGGGGAGATATCTTATCAAAAGAAACCCACGTGTGTTTCCACGTGGGTTTATCTCCTGACGCAAGCTGCTGTACACTTCGGATGACCATCAACGGGGTGACATACACCGGCATAAACCGATAGACAATCACAGCCAGAATGGTAGATGCAAAGAAGAAAATCAGCAGGTTGCGTGCATAACGCAATATTCTTTTAATGGGAAGCGGCTTGTGCATCTTTAATCATCTGCTCACTTGCGTACATGTAAACTTCTACACGACGATTCTGCTCTCTTCCGGCAGCTGTGTCGTTGCTGGCAACAGGATCACTTTCGCCCATTCCGTCCACACCTTTAATCTGGCTGGATGAAACGCCGCAGCTCAACAAATAACTGGCTACACTCTGTGCACGTTCCTGTGACAAGTTCAGATTCTTCTGACGACTTTGTTCGGCAGTACTGTTTCTCCAGCCCTGATTGTCGGTATATCCATAGATGGATACGTCCATGTCTCTGTTCTGGTTGAGTACGTTGTTGGCGAACTTGCTCAATGCAGACTTGGCAGCAGCACTTAGAGTCGCATTACCGGTAGTGAAAAGAATACCCGAATCGAATGTTACCTTTACTGCCTGCAATCCGTTGTTGTCAGTTATCTGCTCTACTTGTGCGCCTTCAATCTGTTTTGCTTCTGCTGCCGCTTTATCCATCTTCTTTCCGATAAGGGCACCTGTTCCTGCACCTACGGCAGTACCAATAGCCGCACCGATGGCAGCACCCTTGCCTTTACCGATAACACCGCCGAGGATAGCACCTAATGCAGCACCCGAACCACCGCCGATTGCGGCACCTTTGCCCGTATTGTTCATGCTTGCGCAGCCACTGAATATAATGGTTATACTCATGAAGAGAACCATCCATTTCATTTTGTTCATAATGCAATGTTTTTTTAATAGGTTTATAAAATAATACTTTAATAAATTAACAACGCAAAGATACATATTATTTGCCAAGGTCATACTTTTTAGGTTAAAATAACTCCGGATGATCTTTGTATATGTTAAATAACAAACGACATGGCTACCTTGTTGACACGGAAGGCAGATTTAAGCATTTTTTCCTGATCATGGTAAACCATCCCAAGAGAATCATTCCTTTAGCAATCGTTGTGACGCATACTGCCCACCAGATGCCTTCTACTCCCATGCCCATCCGTACAAACAGGATGGCAAGCGGAATACGCATATAATTGCATACGATGCTGACAATGGCAGGAGGTACGGTACGTCCGATGCCATAGAACACTCCCTGCATCGTGATTTCGAGCATCATGAATAGCTGCGAATATCCGTCGATACGCAGAAATACACCGCCGGCTTCATAAGCCGCCTGTTCGGGGACAAAAATTGAAAAGACTTCGTTTCCGTAAAAAATGAACAGCAGTGTGCAGAAAGTACCGAAGATTCCTGTCATCCACAAGGTAGTATGCCATGCTTTCAGCACGCGCTCTATTCGTCCGGCAGCGAAATTCTGTGCAATAAAGGCGCTAAGTGCGGTGGAGAAGCCTTGGGAGGTATTCCAGGTGATAGCTTCTATTTGTCCTCCGGTGGTGAAGGTCATCAGTCCGATGTGTCCGCCCTGTTCGGAGGCGGTGCGGCAGAGGAACATGTTGACAAACGCAAACAACGTGTTCAGGGTAGCTACGGGCAGACCTAATTTCAGAATACGCCGTGTGTACTTCTTCTTCAGGCGGGAGAAGAATGGGAAACCGCCGAGCAGGGCGTCCTTGCGGAAACGTAGTTGGTAGATGAAGATGGCGAAAACAGTAGCTTGCGAAAGCCATGTGGCATAGGCGGCACCGTTTGTACCCAGGCCGAATCCGAAGATAAACAGGGGATCGAGAATGATGTTCATAATCAGTCCTGTACCGCTGATATAAAACGGGATTTTGCTTCGTCCTGCTGCATTATAGATACCGGTAAAGGCGGCAGACAGGAATATGAACGGTAATGCGGTGGAGATAATCCGCAGGTATTCGATAGCATTGACCGTGATGTGCTCTTCGAGTTCGTAAATCCGGATAATGGGACTTGCGAATGTGAAAAGCAATCCGCCCCAGCAGAGCGAAATGATCAGTGCAATCGTGATATTGTGTGAAGCGAACTGACGGGCATCTTCTTGGTTTTGTGCACCGATGGATTGTCCTACGCTGACTTCGGACCCTACCTTATTTAATAAGGAGATAGAACCGGACATCCACGTCAGGATTCCTACAGAACCGATGGCTGCTACGGCTTCACTTCCCAACCGTCCCACCCATGCCATATCCGTAAGGCTGTATGCCATCTGTATAAACGATGTTGCCATGATGGGCATCGCCAGATTGAACAGTTGGCGGTTGATAGGACCATGTGTCAGATTCTTTATCCCTTGCATATTACTTTTTCTATTTAAAAGGAGGCGCAAAGATACATAAAATTACTATCTTCGCACATCAAAATATTCATTAATCAAAGTATACAGATACTATGAAACAAAAAATCTCTTCTTTTGGGGTATTGCTCGTCCTGTTGTTAGCAGGTCTGCAAGCCTCGGCACAAAGTGCGCCAAAACCATTTGATATTGAACAACCTTCTCTTCGTGTTTTTCTTCCGGCACCGGAATTGGCAACTGGGCGTGCGGTGGTAGCTTGCCCGGGTGGGGGATACTCCGGCTTGGCGGTCAATCATGAAGGGTATGACTGGGCACCATATTTCAACAAACAAGGAATTGCATTGATCGTTCTTAAATACCGGATGCCGAAAGGGGACCGCACTCTCCCGATCTCTGATGCCGAAGCCGCCATGAAAATGGTACGCGACAGTGCTGACGTATGGAATCTGAATCCGAATGATATTGGTATCATGGGATCTTCCGCCGGAGGTCATCTGGCTTCGACAATCGCTACACATGCGCCTAAAGAGCTTCGTCCTAATTTCCAGATTCTCTTCTATCCGGTGATTACGATGGATAAATCTTTTACCCACATGGGCTCTCATGACAATCTGTTGGGCAAAGATGCTTCTGAAGAACTGGAAAAAGAATTCTCTAACGAGAAGCAGGTGACAAAGGAAACTCCCCGTGCGTTCATTGTTTATAGTGATGATGATAAAGTCGTTCCTCCTGCCAATGGAGTCAACTATTATCTGGCTCTGAATAAGAAAGGCGTTCCCTCCGTTCTCCACATTTATCCCACAGGCGGACATGGTTGGGGAATCCGTGAAGACTTCCTCTACAAGAGTGAAATGCAGAACGAACTGACCTCTTGGTTGCGTAGCTTCAAAGCTCCCCGCAAAGATGCCGTACGTGTAGCTTGCATCGGCAACAGCATTACGTTCGGAGCAGGAATAAAGAATCGCAGCCGCGATAGTTATCCTTCCGTATTGTCTCGTATGCTGGGCGATGGTTACTGGGTGAAAAACTTCGGAGTAAGTGCCCGCACTATGTTGAACAAAGGAGATCATCCGTATATGAATGAACTTGCCTACAAGAATGCATTAGCTTTCAATCCTAATATCGTTGTTATCAAACTCGGGACAAACGACAGTAAATCATTCAACTGGAAATACAAAGCCGACTTTATGAAAGATGCGCAGACAATGATTGATGCCTTCAAAGCCCTTCCGGCACAACCGAAGATTTATCTCTGCTATCCTTCCAAAGCCTATCTGACAGGTGACGGTATCAACGATGATATTATCTCCAAAGAGATCATCCCGATGATAAGGAAACTTGCCAGGAAAAACAACCTGTCTGTCATAGACCTCCATACTGCTATGGACGGAATGCCCGAACTTTTTCCGGACCGCATTCATCCGAATGAAAAGGGAGCCAAAGTAATGGCAGAAACTGTCCGTCGATCTATCATCTCTTTAAAATAAAAAAGATGTTATTGACTATTGAGCTTTTGACCGGATAATTGTATTAATAATATAGCCTTGATATAGGAAAGGAGAATATAATGGTCAGAACAATTGTTGTTTTCGTTTTTGTAACTTCTGTATGTGTTACTGCTGCCTTTTCCCAAACTGTAGAAAAGGAGAATAAAGTAGACGTGCAAAAGAAAAATAGTTCTACGGAAGTAAGCGGACGTTTATTGCTTGAAACAAAAGACATAGAACCGAAGTTGCCGGATATGGAGGTCAAAAAGAAAGCAGCAGATGATAAGTCCACGCAGTCATACGGCTTGACACCCTCAAACCCTGCATTGGGCTTATCTCCTTATTTTTATGATTTTCCTGCATTGCTGGAAAGTAATCCGACATTGACGGATTTTTATAACTTCCGGCGGTATCCGATGAATGGGCGACTTTCTTTTATTGGGAGTGCGGGACAGAAAACTTATTTGGGATTAGGACAATATATGGCAGTCAATGTCGGAGTGCGCTGGGTACCTTCCCAAAGATTTTTCGTTGAGGCAGGAGGTGCCTATAGCCGGCAATACTACTTGGCTTTGCCTATAGCGAGGCAAGATATAGCAGGAATGTATACGAGGATGCAATATACTTTGGCCAGAAATGTCCGTCTAAATGTCTGGGGACAGTACTTTATCTGGGGCAATACGCCTCCTCCGGCTTATAATCCGATATTTCCACATACGGGGATGGGAGCCTCCATATCGGTCGATGTGAAAAAGAATACGGAAGTAAGTGTCGGTGCTGAATATCAGTATGACAAGAATTCAAAGGAATGGAAGATGGAAACGTCAGGCCGCATATCCATTGGCTTTTAACACGGCTGGCTTTTGTCACAGCGTAATTATGTCGTTTCAGCAATTGTAGGCATGTCTCCTGTTTTTTATAGCAAAGGCATTTCAACTCTTGTGACATGTTCTTCTTCGGGCACATCCGGATTACTGTAATAATATTCTATTGATGTTCCGGAAGCCTTATATCCATTTGTCTTTATCCATTCGGCCATCTCGTTATACAGTTGTGCCAATTCATTGTAGTTTCCTCTGTGCAAGCATGAGACTATTCTTCTGGCGGGGATGATGACAGACTTTATGTTTCCGGTCCCTTGTAGAGTTCTCGACGATTTCAATCCGATAATCATTCTTACATGTTCTTCGGTCAGGCTTTCAAAGTCGGGGTACCCGACAAAGGGAATATTGGTGGTCACTTCCCCTTGCTCCTTGAATAAAGTGTCGATTCTTACAAAGTTCTCTCCGATAGCTTGTGGCATTCCTTTCATGTCGGTTTGCACTTCGATAGCCAGAGCAGGCTGCTCCGGTTGCTGTAAAAGCATGATTTCTGATATCTTTGCCATAGATTCTGTTTTTAATGATGATTACTTCCGTATGACCGGTATATATATGTCTGTTAGCAACTCCGATGTTTCTGTAGTAGACGGACGATTCATATATACCTCAAAGCTGGATGTACTTTGAGGATGGTATTTACTTTTCGGGAACCATTCCTCATAAATCATCCTGTACGCTTTGTATAAAGAAGAATAGCTTCCCTTATGCCTGAATATGGCATACCGTCCACCGGGTATCTGCATGATCCCCGGCATCGTTTTCACTTTTGAATCATCGCGAATGGTAATACCCAGATAGAATCTGCACTTATCTGTAGGTGTGATTGACGGATCGTCCATACTAAGGCTGATAAACTTGTCATACCGCTGATCGGCTTCATACTGTCTGGCGTAATGCCGTAGTTTATTCCATAGCAATTGGTATTTTATTTTGTTTTTATACGCTTCTCCTACTTCAATGCAGAATATCTTCATCGGGCTGATCACTTTTATTTCCGGCTCGATATCCGTTGCCGGATTTTTACTGTTCGGTTTATGCTTTTCTCTGTATTGGGAAGTTGATATACCAAAATGTTTCTTAAAAGCTTTAGCAATGCTGGATTTAGTCTGATAACTTGTCTGCTCTATTATTTGTTTCAGTGTATAGTCTGTTGAGATCAGCAAATGTGCAACATGTTCAATGCGCAAACGCTGTATATAGCTGCCGATATTTTCTCCGGTAGCGGCAAGGAACACTCTTCTGAAATGGTATTTGGACAGCCCGCTCATTGAACTCAGTGTATCAGTATCCAATATCTCCGTCAGATGACAGTTGATGTACACTATTATGTTCTGAATCATCTTGTGATGCAGATAGCTTGTTTCCACCTTTTGCCGCCATCTGTTCAGTGTAGGAAGCCGTTTATTCAGTATATTCCTCAGTTCTTCCGGAGAATAGTCCGTATCTGCATATTCATTATATTTATCTGTATATTTTATCCAGATATCGATCATTTCCCACATGGATATGTCGACAATGTATTTTCCCTCCTTCAGGCAATAATAGCAAAACTCATCACTTCTCGAACCGTCAGAGTTAGTACCTAGATATTCTTCCACATCAAAGCGAAGCGGCATTCCGCAACTTTGGCAATATCTTTTATTTATTTCGGATTCAACCATTTGTCTATTCTTGCTTTGCTTGCAAAAATAAGCTATTTTTCCGGTAAGCAGTTGTCCGGAATAGGCATCTTTTTATTAACAAATGTTCATTTCTGCTATTTCCTAAAGTTGTATCTTTCCTTTGTATGGAAGTATCAGTCAGTTCCCTTCTGTCATCGGTCTGCTGCTAACCGGTTTTATTGCCGATAGGCTGGGGGTGGAGAATATTTTCATCATCGGAGGAGTAGCGATCAGCATTAATATCTCTTATCCGTATATACGAATAAAAGAAGAAAAGTCTCCAATAACCATTGATTATCAGAGACTTTTCTTCTTTTTTAGTGATCCGCCTGGGGCTCGAACCCAGGACCCCAACATTAAAAGTGTTGTGCTCTACCTGCTGAGCTAGCGAATCAATCCTTTGTGCTTTCTTTCGAATTGCGGGTGCAAAGGTAGAACATTTTTTTAGAACTCCAAAGCATTTCAAACATTTTTCTTATCTTTGTGCCATTATCAACAATATACAATCATTAATATATGGCTGACGATAAAAAAATCATCTTCTCAATGGTGGGAGTGAGCAAAGCTTTCCAACCAAATAAAAATGTACTGAAAGACATTTACCTGTCGTTCTTCTATGGAGCGAAGATTGGTATTATTGGTCTGAATGGTTCCGGTAAATCTACCTTATTGAAGATTATCGCAGGTTTGGAGAAATCCTATCAGGGGGAAGTAGTCTTCTCTCCGGGATATTCTGTGGGCTATCTGGCACAGGAACCTTATCTGGACAACACAAAGACCGTAAAAGAAGTAGTAATGGAAGGTGTGCAACCAATTGTTGACGCACTGGCAGAATACGAAGAAATCAATCAGAAATTCGGTTTGCCTGAATATTATGAAGATCAGGACAAGATGGATATTCTTTTCGCCCGTCAGGGAGAGCTGCAGGATATTATCGATGCAACCGATGCGTGGAATCTGGACAGCAAACTGGAACGTGCTATGGATGCACTCCGTTGTCCGCCCGAAGATCAGCCGGTGGAAAATCTTTCCGGAGGTGAACGCCGTCGTGTTGCCCTTTGCCGTTTGCTATTGCAGAAACCGGACATACTGTTGCTTGATGAGCCTACCAACCATTTGGATGCTGAATCTATCGACTGGCTGGAACAGCATCTCCAGCAATACGAAGGTACAGTAATCGCTGTAACCCACGACCGTTACTTCCTGGATCACGTTGCCGGATGGATTCTCGAACTTGACCGTGGTGAAGGTATTCCATGGAAAGGAAACTATTCGTCGTGGCTGGAACAGAAGACCAAGCGGATGGAGATGGAAGAAAAGACTGCCAGCAAGCGCCGCAAAACACTGGAACGTGAGTTGGAATGGGTGCGCATGGCTCCGAAAGCTCGTCAGGCTAAAGGAAAAGCCCGTCTTAATTCATACGACAAGTTGCTGAACGAAGACTTGAAGGAAAAAGAAGAGAAACTGGAAATCTTTATTCCGAACGGTCCCCGTCTGGGTAATAAGGTGATCGAGGCCAAACACGTAGCGAAGGCATACGGTGACAAACTGCTGTTTGACGATCTGAACTTTATGCTTCCTCCTAATGGTATTGTTGGCGTTATCGGTCCTAACGGTGCGGGAAAAACAACCCTTTTCCGTCTGATTATGGGATTGGAAACGGTGGATAAAGGCGAGTTTGAAGTAGGAGAGACCGTAAAGGTATCCTATGTAGACCAGCAACATAAAGACATTGACCCGAACAAGAGCGTCTATCAGGTAATCTCCGGTGGTAACGATTTGATCCGTATGGGCGGACGTGATATCAATGCACGTGCGTACCTGTCCCGTTTCAACTTTGCCGGTGCCGATCAGGAAAAACTTTGTGGTGTTCTTTCCGGTGGTGAAAGAAACCGCCTGCACTTGGCAATCGCTCTGAAAGAAGAAGGTAACGTGTTATTGCTCGATGAGCCGACCAATGATATTGACGTGAACACCCTTCGTGCTTTGGAGGAAGGTTTGGAAGACTTTGCCGGTTGTGCGGTAGTCATCTCTCACGACCGTTGGTTCCTCGACCGTATCTGTACGCATATTTTAGCTTTCGAAGGAGATTCAAATGTATTCTACTTTGAGGGTTCTTATTCAGAGTATGAAGAGAATAAACTGAAACGTCTGGGCAATGAAGAGCCGAAGCGTGTTCGTTACAGAAACTTAATGACTGACTAGTATTTGCTGACAGATTACAAGTTAAATCTCGCTTAATATACGAAAATGAAAGGCTCTGCAAGCATTGCAGGGCCTTTATTGTTTTCGAAAGCAATAAAATGTTTATCTCTCTTAAAAGAATGTAGCATAATTGTCATCTAAGTCTAAATAATATTAATTATCTTTGTGCACAGTTTCAATGAAACAAACAATTAGTATTAACTAATAAATTACATTATGTTGAAGAGAATGCGGTCTTTTTTAGTGGTCGTAATGTTACTGATTACTGCTACGATGAGTGCGCAGGTTACCACAGCAAGTATGAGTGGTAAAGTAACAGCACAAGATGAACCTATTATTGGAGCAACGATCGTTGCTATTCACGAGCCCTCCGGTACCCGCTATGGTACAGTGACCAATGTCAGTGGGCAATTCAATCTGCAAGGTATGCGTACGGGCGGCCCTTACAAAGTCGAAATCACCTATGTTGGCTATCAGTCAGCCATTTACAAGGGCATCCAGTTGTCATTAGGAGAAAACTACGTATTGAATGTTTCTTTGAAAGAAAGTTCAGAGTTGTTGGATGAAGTAGTAGTAACAGCACCAAAAACTATTGAAAAAATAGGTACCGTTACTAATGTAAGTGAACGTCAGATGAACACTTTACCTACTATTAACAGAAGTATAACAGATTTCACAAAGCTCTCTCCTTATGCAGGTGGAAGCAGTTCTTTTGCGGGGCGTGATGGACGTTATAACAATATAACGATTGATGGTGCTTCGTTTAATAATAGTTTTGGACTAAGTTCTAATAATTTGCCTGGAGGAGATTCTCAACCCATATCTTTAGATGCAATCGATGAGATTACTGTAAATGTCTCTCCTTACGATGTTAAATATTCCAACTTCACAGGTGCTTCTATTAATGCTGTAACAAAAAGTGGAACAAACTCATTTTCGGGTACTGCATATACTTATCATAAACCAAGAGGATTTGCAGGGAGTTCTATTGACGGTGAGGATATTCTTAAAGCAAAAGAATACAACTCTCATTCATATGGTGTAACTTTTGGAGGTCCAATCATTAAGAATAAGCTTTTCTTCTTCTTGAATGCTGAAATTGAAAATAAGGAAACTCCGGGGGTAACTTGGCTTCCTAACCAAGATCAAAATGGAACAGGGGATAGCGGAAAACGTATCTCACGTACTTGGGTGGGTGATATGCGTACTATCAGTGACTTTGTTAAAACTAAATATGATTATGACCCCGGACAGTATGAGAACTTCAATAATTTCCAAAGTGATAATTGGAAGTTAATGGCCCGTATTGATTGGAATATACATCAGAACCATAAGTTGACAGTGCGTTTTAATTCTGTTTCCTCAGAAGATGACAGAGAAGTAAGCGCTAAGTCCACTATTATAACTAGTACTAATTCTAATCGTTATGGTTTGGATGCCTTTTCTTTTGGTAATTCAAACTATAAGATGAAAAACGTAGTAACATCGATAACAGGTGAGTTAAATAGTCGTTTCTCGAATAATGTTCAGAATAAACTGTTAGCCACATATACTCATATTAGTGATACACGCGAGCAGAAAGGCTCTGATTTTCCTTTTGTCGATATATATAAGGACGGAAAGCAATATATAACTTTAGGTACAGAAGTGTTTACTCCTAATAATCAGGTTATCAATAATGTATTTAGTCTTGTTGATAATGTGAGTATATCATTAGGAAAACATGAATTGCTTGCTGGCGTTTCTTTTGAACGCCAATATTTTAAAAATTCTTATTTGAGAGGCCCTTACGGATATTATCGTTATGATTCAATGGATGATTTTATGCAGGGAAAAGTACCTACCATTTATGGTATTACATATGGGTATAATGGTAATGATGCTCCAGGTTCTGAGTTGACATTCGGAATGGCTGGTGTGTATGCCCAAGACGTATGGTCTCTTACTCCTAATTTTCGTTTGACTTATGGCTTACGTCTGGATATGCCAATATATATGAATTCATTGGATTCTAACAAGTCAATAGAGGAATTAGCTTTTGTAAATAATACTCATGTCGATATTTCTAAGTGGCCGAAGACGCAAGTCTTGTTTTCGCCAAGAGTCGGTTTTAATTGGGATGTAAAAGGTGATCGCTCCGTAATTGTATCAGGAGGTACAGGAATCTTTACTGGATTGTTACCTTTTGTATGGTTCACTAATCAACCAAGTAATTCGGGCTTATACCAAAATATGGTAGAGTATAATACACAAAAAAATCCGGGCTCTTTACCTGCTGACTTTGGTTTTAATCCTAATTATAGAGAAACTCTGCAGAAATATCCCAGTTTATTTCCTTCTACACCTTCAGAGCAGGCACCTGATGTCATAGCATATGTAGATCCTAAGTTTAAGATGCCGCAAGTTTGGCGTAGTAATTTGAATGTGGATATTCAACTGCCGTATGATTTTATGTTATCTGTTGGAGCAATGTATACAAGAGATATTTACAATGTTGCGCAGATCAATATGAATGAGGCTGAGCCTACGGGTGTGTATAATGAACAACCGGATCGTATTTATTGGGCTTCAAAAAAATACGAGTATAATGATTATACTAATGGTAAGAATGTAGTGGTAAAACTTTCTAATGGAGAAGATAAAGGATATCAATATTCTTTTAATGCTATTTTGACAAAGAAATACGATTTTGGTTTTACAGGGTCTATCGGCTATACTTATACAATGGCTAAAGATCTGACTGCAAATCCTGGGTCAGCACCTAATTCAGCATGGCAAAATAATGTGGCAGTAAATTCATTGAATGATCCTGGAGTATCTTATTCTTTATTTTCTACGCCCCATCGTATTATTGCTAATGCTTCTTATGAAATCAATTATGCTAAATGCTTAAAGACAACGTTCTCGTTATTTTATTCAGGATATCATACTGGACGTTATTCCTATACATATTATAATGATATGAATGGTGATGGCAATTATTCGGATTTAATATACGTGCCTAACTCTCAGGATGAAATGACCTTTGTTGATATTACAGATAAAAGTGGTGCCATTACTTATTCTGCTGTAGATCAAGCTAAAGATTTTTGGGATTTTGTGAACAATGATTCTTATCTTAAAGATCGTAAGGGAAAATATGTGGAACGTAATGGATCTTTAACACCTTGGATTAATCGCTTTGATTTTAAAATTGCTCAGGATTTTTATGCAACTTTAGGTGGGCGTAAATATGGAATACAGGTTAGCCTTGATATGCTGAATGTAGGAAATATGATTAATTCAAAATGGGGAGCATATCAATCTTGTGGTCTCAAGAGTTATGACAATGTACAGTTATTAAAAACTGCCAGCAAAGTTGGTGAACCCTTGACTTACCAGATAAATGCTAATTCACGTGAAGCTTTTAAAGAAAGATCATCATGGCAATATACCAATACCATTGGTAGTGCATGGTCTATGCAATTAGGAGTAAAAGTTACTTTCTAATACAAGTTTTAAAGTTAAAAAGAAGGATTTTATTTTAATGGGAAGCCGGTTAATTCATAATGAGTTAACCGGCTTTTTTGTTGCCTTACTATATAGTGATATGCAGCGTAAAGCTTATAACCTCATCCTCATCACCACCGGATTATGATCACTATACTCCAAATCCGGAGAGAAGTAATCCACCCCTTGAAACTCAGACGAATGGAGGATATAGTCGATTCTCAGCAGATGCTTGAAATATCGGAAGGTGTACATATACCCATGTCCGCAGGTCTGAAAACCATCATTCATCTTTTCTCCTTTTACCGTTTGATATACATATGAAGAAGGGAGAGAGTTGAAGTCACCACATACCAGGGTGGGATAGGGAGAATCGGAAATCAGTTGATTGATTTGTTTAGCTTGTACAGCACGTTTCTTGAAGTTCTCGTGCAGACCACCGGCAAGGGTGAGAGCGGCACGTTCCGCACGGTCGGTATCGTCCGCACGAAGTTCTTTTTCCAGTTTGCGCTTGTTGCGGCTGACTTCTGTAGTCTGCAGATGATTGTTGAACAGACGGATTGTTTGGCCGTTGATGTCGATATCACACCACAGGCTGCAATTGTTGGAATTTGGGTAGGTGACGAGCTGTTTCTCCTTGATAGGATAACGGCTGAACACAGCCAGTTGCAAAAGACTCTCCCCGGCAGGAGAAGAAGGTACATAGTAATACGGCCATTTGGAAAGAACGGTGCGAAGACTGTCAATACCAAATTCATGATTGATCCCAAACTCTTGAAGACAGAAGATATCTACACCGAGCTCCTTCATGTAAGCAGCGATTCCCTTGCATGAGAAACCTGTGTGTTCGTGATTAAAGCTGTTAACGTTATAGGTGGCAATAGTCAGTGCTGATTCGGTGCCTCTTTCGTTTTTCTTCAGAGACAAAGATTCAGTATTCGGTTGGGAAGCTGAGTCAAAAAGCGGAGACTGGAGAACACGGGTCAGATACCCCCAGTTTCCCAATATGGCGATGAAAGGAATGAAAACCCAGCATCGCCAGCGGACCGTCCAATAGATCGCAGAGACGACATTAGCCAGCAAAAGTACCGGCAAAATCAATCCGATAAAAGGCATTAGCGTAAAGCTGTCCGGTGAAGCATCTCCGGCAAAGGCTCCGGCTAATGTGAAACCTGCCAAAATACTTGTCAGCAGGATAGACAGATAGTAGAGTAATCTATAGAAGGCTTTCATTTTACGGTAACCATTTATTAATCATATCCTTGAGCTTCGCTTGCGAGATCGGTTTGGCAATGAAGTCATTGCAGCCGACGTCCATAGCAGCTATCTGATCCTGCTGGTAGGCATAAGCACTTTGTGCGATGATGGGCACAGTGGTAGAGAGCTCACGAATAATCTTTGTGGCCTCCAGACCATCGAGATTGGGCATTTTGATGTCCATCAGGATAAGGTCCGGCTTCGCTTCGTCGTATGACATGACGGCTTCCATACCATCCCGGGCACGTATCAGCCTGTACTTCCTTCCAAGAATGGCCTTCAGCAAATCAAAGTTGCTGTCCTCATCTTCTGCTATCAGAATCGTTTGCTGGCTGGGAGAGGCATCAGCGGAACTACCTTCGAAACAGCCTTCCTCTGTATTTCCGGACACGCTGCCGGAAGCATCCTGGACAGACGTTTCAGCGAACGTTCCCCTGGCTGCCGTATCACTCGGATTTCCGTTTGTATTCGTCGCATTCCCTTCTTGTTCTTCCCTATCTCCGGATGCTTGATTCGATTCGTAAGGCAGCGTGAAAGTGAAAGTCGTCCCTTTGCCTACCACCGAAGAAACAGAGATTTCGCCACCCAACCGTTCAACGATTGTTTTACAGATAGACAGTCCCAGTCCTGTGCCCTGCGCGTAGTTGTTCAGTTTGGCAAAACGTTCGAACACACGTTCTATTTTCTCCGGTTCGATGCCCGTACCGGTGTCAGTCACGTGGAAAACAACCTGCTTGTTCACCAGCTTGTATCCGTAGCTGATGCTGCCCGCCTTTGTGAATTTGAACGCGTTGCCTATCAGGTTCGAGAACACCTGGAACACCCGGTTCTTGTCAGTCTCTATCACCAGACCATTTTCGGATGGCTCGTAGATTAGCTTCACCCCTTGTGGAGTACGGAAGACGTGGGCATCGTACACTTCCTTACACAGGCTGTGGATATTTACCGGTGCGCTGGTGAACTCAATAATGCCCGATTCGATTTTCGAAAGATCGAGAATCTCGTTGATCAGTTGCAGCAAACGTTCGTTGTTGGCCTCGACAATCTCGTAGAATGTATGCCGTTCTTCCGTATTTTCACTTTCGGCGATCAGATGCGAGAAGCCGACGATGGCATTCAGCGGAGTACGTATCTCATGACTCATATTGGCGAGGAAAGCAGATTTCAGTTTGTCGGACATTTCGGCTTTCTCCTTGGATGTCTGAAGTTCCCGTTTGATCTTTTCCAGTTCCGTGATGTCCCATTCGATGCTGACAATGATAGGAGAGGATAGTTCGTCCCCGTCCACCCGTATCTTCCGTTTGTCCAGAATGAGCTGGTTTCCGTTTTTGTCTTTTCCCTCCATCGTCCAGTGGAGTCCTTGTCCGGTAGTGGCAACCAGTACATCTTCCTCCCTTTTCTTTTCTGCCACTTCGGGCGGATAGTAGTCGAAGTCATTCTTGCCGATAGCTTCGCCGACGCACAGGTCCCGGTTGTACGATTCCCGGTTGCGGTAGATATATCTGAAATCATTGTTGACCTCCTTGACGACAATTCCGGCGGGAAGATTGTCGATGGTGGTATCCATGATCAGGTTGAGCCGTTTGATTTGCGCTTCATAGTGCAGCCGTTCGGAGATGTCGTGTGAGAACGACCAGTAACTTTCCTCTCCGGAGTCGTTGGTGACATTGTACATGATCCCTTCGTAAGCCAGTATGTTTTTGCTTATCCTCGAGGGGTGATGGGCGATGAAACTTCTGCTTCCTCCGTGAAGAATATCTTTGCAGCGTTCCTGCCAGTCATTCTCCGTTTTCATGTCCCCGGCTATTTCGTAGATTTTCAGTTTGCCGATCTCCTCACTTTCTGGAATGCCATGATTCTGGAGGAACTGGCGGTTGGCGAAGATCAGCGTGCCATCCTCTTTGGCGGCGAAGATACTCTCCTTTGCGTTGTTGATGGCATGTGTCAGCGTGTTGATATCGTTTCTGTGACGCTGTATGTAGGTGATGTTCTGGATGTACCCTTCGATGTTGCAGCTACCGTTCGGCAGCTCTTCGCGCAGATAGGCCTGCAGACGCATGTAGTAGATCTCTCCGGCAACGCGGACGCGGTAGCTGATGCTCTCCTCGTTGGGACCTTCCTCGTTTTTGCGGCACCAGTTGGTGAAGTTCAGGCGGTCTTCTTCGACAATAAGCTGCTGGTAGTTGTCAAGAGAGATACTTCGGGAGGACTCTTCGCATAACACTCCGGTGTAGCCCATATAATAGAATACATTGTCGTATGTGTTGTACATCCACTGTCCGATCTGGGCCACTTTCTGTATCTCCCGTAAGTTCCTGTTGACCTGCTCCAGCTGGCGTTTCACGTTGCTTCGCTGGGTGATGTCCCGATATTGGCAGAGCACCATGTCATCGTAAGGATACATGATACACTTGAAATAATAGGTATCATCTTTCAGTTCCAGCTTGTAGTTTTTGCTGATGCTGCGCTGTTCCCGGAGTACGGTTTCGAAGGTGCTGTAGACCTTCTCCCGGGTATGTTCGGGCATTAATTCGAATATATTTTTTCCTAAGAGCCTCTCTTCTTGCAAAAACCATAAATTGCTATGAATATCAATATCAATGCAAATGCCATTTCTATCGACTAATAGCATGGTGTCGGCAGTCAGTTTCAGTATCCTCTGCGCATTATCCGCCTCATGTAATGTTCTGTTCATGCTTGTCCGATTAGATTTATAAGATTCTGTTTCATGCAAAGATAATAAAAGATTTGTTTCTCTGTTCTTATTTTTCCGCGCGTTTTGCTTTTTCCCACGCTCCGCTTCCTTTTTTTCTTTTCAGGTAGCCGATTCCTTTGAGCACATTCACGTTCATGAATAAGAAATAATAGGGAATAAACAGTACTTTATTCTTTATTTGTCTGGTAGAGAGGTAATATCCCCAGTATCCCATTCCGTAGAAAAGAATCTGTAACCCCAGCAGGGTGCCATAAAACAGGGGAGATCCGCCCAGCAGTAAAACGACTATATTCAGCGGCAACAGCACAAACAGCAGGAATGGAGTGACAGACCAGCGCAATACCCGGTGCGACGTGTACTGAAAACTAAGGATTCCGTAACGGAAAGGATTCAGCAACGGGCGCAGACGCCAGATCGACTGTAATCCTCCGGCAGCGATGCGCACTTTCCGTTTTTCCTCTTCACCCATATTTGCCGATCCGCTTTCGATGGCGTAGGCGTTGGTGCAGTAGGCGATGGTGTATCCTTTCATGGCGATGCGGAGAGAGAGGATGAAGTCGTCGAGCAGCGTATCCGGTTCCATCGGTTCGAAGAGTTCGCGGCGGACGGCAAACAGTTCTCCGGCAGCGCCTACAGCTGAGTAGAGACGGGAGTCGAGCGCTTTCAGTGTCGATTCGTATTTCCAGTAGATGCCTTCGCCTCCGGCGGCTGCTCCGTCCTTCGTCTGTACGGCTATACGTTTTTCTCCTGCCACGCAGCCCACTTTCGGGTTTTGAAAAGCCAGTACGATTTCACGGATTGCCTCGCTGTTGACCATCGTGTTGGCGTCCGTAAAGACGACAAGCGGGGTCCGGACGAGTGTCATTCCTCGTGTCATGGCGGCTGTCTTTCCCTGCCGTTTCGGCTGGAAGTAGACGGTTACTTTTCCGTTCCAGCGGGTTTGGAGACGGTCGTTTGTGCCGTCATCGCTTCCGTCCGTCACCCAGACGATGCGGAGTTTGTCCGCAGGGTAGTCCAGGGCGAGGCTGTTCTCCATCTTTTCGTCCACCACGTCTTCTTCGTTGAAGGCGGTGATGAAGAGGGTTACTTCCGGCAGGTCACTGTCCGGTGGCAGCACCCGTTTCACGGGTTTCACGAAAAGCTCTTTCAGCTTGACGAGGGCGTAGAGGACGATACCGTAGCCCAGATAGGTGTAGAACACCATGAACAGGGCGGACCAGAAGATGATTTCGAGGATGAGGGTTTCGTTCATAGCTATATTCTCGTTTAATAGATGTTTGTTGATTTACTTATTGAAGTCGTTTTTTTAGTGCCTCTTTTTTAGCCGATTCTTTCAGTATGTTTACAAAGTAGAGGGCGTCTGCTTTGTTGGAAGCATCGGAAGGATTGGCCTCATATCGTTTTACGAAATTCTCGGCGTGTTCAAACAGGTATTTCCGACAGTCGATATTGAGCATGATACCGTCTTTGTAGTCAGCATAAGATAGTCCGGTCAATGCATCATTTCCTTCGATAGAAACAATGTCATACATGCTAATTCCCGGCAAATTGATAGTGGTAGAAGGATAGTAGAAGAACTTTTCTCCCGGTAAATTTATTGTTAATTTGAAAGAACTTGCGTCTATTTGTGCTATACTAATGTGGCTGTTTAAACGATAATAGTTATATTCATAATATTCTTCCTGGCTTGGAAACCATAACGAATCATCCCCATCTTTACCATAATTACTATTTAACCATAATAAAAAGTCGATCCAATTGTTGTCCGTACCATGAACACCTATGCAGATTGCTTTACGTTCTTCTTTGGGTAATTTTAGCAGGTCAGTAATCTGTTGTTTAAAATATGCTGGTGAATCGTTAAACTCCCGTTCTATCAGAGATTTTTGTAAAGTTTCAGACACTTGATACGGATATAGGGTAATTGCTCCTGCTTGTGCGGTCATCGTTTGAATTTCCGGACATTGAAGAGCAGCAGTTACGTATGTTTTATTTCCATTGGGTTCAGCAAGAAATTTACATCCCCTTCCTGTGAGTTTCTCTACAATAATGTTTTGGGCAATATCAAAATGTTCCAATATTTGTATTGGATCATTAGCATCTTTTGTCATTACATCATGGAGGGCAATGCCTGTTCCATAGTTCAACATCTCTCGTATGTTATCCCATATAAGTCCGGATTTCATATAAAAACGATAATAGTTTGCAGTAAACCCCGGCAGTACGTTTGTTTCAGCATCCATCCATTTTTCTTCAGGGGCAAGAGTGGTAGTAATAGCAAACCGAACTTCATTTCCTGCTCCGTCTGTACATCCCAAAGATTGGTTGGCGGAAATAATAGTAGGGGGAAGATCCCCTTTTTGCAAATGTTTGATGTCAAAATATAATTGATGTTTCATATTCTGATCAGTGGGAGTTGGAGTAGGATAAGGTATTGAACTTGAGATCGGTTTACCGTTTATTGCAGCCCACGTACGGCAAAAAGCAGCCTGCATGCAGTCGTCTTGTGTTAGCATCAACATCCATGTCTTATTGTATTTTAAATGAGGGATTTCGACATTAATATCTTTGGTCTGTATTTCTTTTTTTGTGTGGATAATGATTTCTGCTGTAACGTTTGCTGTTTCTTTGTCGAAAGGATACATATAGACGGGAGTAGAATCTGTATCTTTTTCGTTATTGTCTTGTCCTGTATTTCTATTCTCATCGTATAGATTCATTTTTCTTATACAGGAAGTATAGGTGAAAAGACAAGCTGTTACTAAGATGATATTTACTATATATTTTGCCATATCCATAATGATTTTGATGAGACCTTATTTGATGAGATTAGAGTCTTTATCTTTGTATGCCGTCTTTTTGATAAAGAGTCCGGTGATTTCTTTCAGTGCTTTGATTACCCGTATCCATATATTATCAATCAGTGATCCTTCAGAATTTAGGGTTCCATTACTTGTAAGCACTCGTGCTTTGCGACTTGTAATAAATACGATTTTTCCATACGGTTTCATAGCTAATGCTAACGAACCGTCTTCTCCGCGGATAATATCTGTACGAAATCCAAACCGACGTCCTGTTTCCGTATTAAAACTGAAAGCCATACCCCGCACACAGAGTTCAGGACGCTGGATGGCTTGTAAGCGGAGGTATATATCGCGCAGTCCTTCGTAGCACCATAGTCCGAATCGGGAATGTCTTTCGTCAACCATAAAACTCCATAAACTGAATGTACATGCAACCTTCGGATTCATTAGATATTTTACATGCGTTTCAATGTAATGCGGTGGATATAAAGTATCTGCATCAATACAAATATGATATTTTCCTTTTGCATGGTCCAATCCGCATTGGCGGGCGTATCCCGGACCTTTCTTCGTTTCGTTATAATAGGTAACTCCCAATGATTTTAATACTTCTTCCGTTTTATCCGTTGAATTGTTGTTAACGGCTATTATTTCAATGGGGAAATGGCAATGATTCTCGGAGAGTGACCAGATACAACTTATCAGATGACGTTCCTCATTGTATGCAATGAGTACAACCGATACCAGTGGAGAATCGTTTTGACGTTCTTTGAGTTGTCTTTTGACTTTGCGGATACTATCGTCAGAAATCTCATCAAAAGATTTCCCGTATACTTCCAGATAAGTTTTATACCACTTTACCATATGTTGTTCTGTTATTTAGAAGAATAAGTTAATGATTCGAATAAGTTTTTCCATTGTGGCATCACATTTTCCGGCAGAAAGCGTTTTACGTTTTCCCTGGCTTTGTGTCCCATCTTGATGCGTACATTTTCATTCTCAATCAGATAGCAGATTTTGTCTGCAAGTTCCTTGATATTTTCTTTCTCCACTAGTAGACCGTCTTCATGGTCTTTTATGATATCCGAAGGACCATGCGGACAGTCAAATGAGACACAGGGTATACCACATGACATTGCTTCTGCCAGAACGAGTCCAAAACCTTCGTATCGGGAACTCATGACATAAAAGTCGCTATCCATGTATTTTTGATAGATATCGGGAGTGGGAGGATGAAATAACACGGAATTTTCCAGTGCCAGATTTTTCCGTTTCTCCAATAACATGTTTTTGTCTTCACCCTCTCCATATATATCAAGAATCCACTCAGGGTGTTTCTGATGTACTTTACTCCAGGCATCCAGTAATAAGTCATATCCTTTCTGCTCTACCAGTCTTCCTGCGGTAATAATCCGTTTTTGAGTTTTCTTGTCTGGACTGATTTCTGCAGGATACCGGTGCAGCATATTGGGGATGATTCTTGCCTGCGGTGTTATGTCGGACCAGTCTTTCGCATCGTTGTGAGTCAGTGTTACAAAAGCGGACATATGTTTGATATACTGGTGAAGTTTCTTGTCTCTTCTTTTGAATGCCCATCTCATCAATAGATTTCCGGCAGGTGGATTGTTTTTTTCAATACTTGTCCTCATGCTATGCGTTTCCAGTATGGTATGCGTTTTTCTTTGAAGTAAATCCATACCAGCCATAGTTGTGAATTCGCAACTAGCTCCGATGACTATGTCGGCTTGAGTTGTATGTACGAAATTACTGAGTTTTTTAAAAAACTCTTTTTCCATTTTCCACTGCATGAACATGCGTTTGAAAAGCCCATATTGATACTGGCGATAGAATAGTATGCCCCAATCTATATGGGTCACTTTGGGTGATAAAGGGTAAACGATGGAATGTCCCCCTTGCTCCCAAGTAATAATGTATACGTGGTATCCGTAATGTTCTGCCAGATAATTAGCCTTGTCGATAAAGATTCTTTCTACGCCACCAAAAGCCGCTAGTGAGCGATATAAATAGATGATAGTCATTCTTTTCTTCTTTTATTGAGGTGCATATTCCATCAATTCTTCAAATAAACTTTTCCATTGTCGCGAGATTACTTCCATAGTAAAATCTTTGGCCCTGATTTTTGCCTGCCTACCCATTTCTATGCGGATATTCTCGTTCTCAATCAGATAGCAAATTTGCTTGGCCAATTGTTCAATGTTTCCGTTTTCTACCAAGAGCCCGTTTTTTCCATTCGTTATCATGTCCCGCGGACCGCATGGACAGGCAAAGGCAACCGGAGCAATTCCATAAGCCATTGCTTCGCCCAATACCAGAGGTAGCCCTTCGTATCGGCTTGACAAGACAAATATCGAACTCATACAGTACTTTTCGGCTATATTCGATACAGTGTGATGAAGCAGACAATTATTATTTAGTTGCAGTTCATCTATTAGTCTGGTGAACTTCTCTTTCAGGTCGCCTTCTCCATAAATATGCAGTTTCCAGTCCGGATGTCTTTGGGCGACAATGCTCCAGGCGGGGATTAGCATATCAAATCCTTTTTGGGGCGCATACCGCCCTACAGCAATAGCATTATGTGACAGAATATCTGTTTGTTTTCCTTCTACAGGAGTAGAAATAGGATTAGGGATGATGCTGATATTAGTCAGTTCCGGCCAGTCTTTGGCTCCTTCACTTGTAAGAATAATCACTCTGGACAGTTTAGACAGGTTTTTGACAAATCTGTTTGCCCATCCTTTCTTTATCATGTTGACAATCGGGCTTTTACGTTTCAGTGCTTCTGCGCCATAGGCGTAGCGGCTGACGTGAAACTCTCCGATTTTCAGGCTACCGTCTTTCAATTTAGTGATAAAGTTCAGTTCCCGGCGCATGGTTGAGATAGTAATGTCCGGTTTCAGTTCGTTCAATAGATTCGATAGTCGTTGTTTAAACCGATAGTAGCGGAACGGATACTTCAGCACTTTACTTACTATGGATTGAGAGTAGGGCAGGTCGAAAGATACTCCTAAGTCGATATGCTTTACTTTGGGGGATAATGGAAAGTGTGGTGCTTTACCCATTTGTTCGGATGTAATGATGGTGATGTCGTATCCTTCAAAATGTTCTGCAAAATAATTGGCTTTGAATGTAACTATCCGTTCTATTCCGCCAGGTGCCTGTAGTGAGGGCAGGTAATAGGCTATCTTCATGATTTAATAGATTTTAGCAATGATTTGTTTCCGATAAAATTCTCCGGCGTCGGACACTTGTTTTCCGTTGGCGGCTTCGTTTACATATTTTCGTTCCAGCTTTACTTTCCGTTTGGCGCCCATTCGCCACCATTCATATTCCACGTCCACGTGCCCTGCGTCAATTGCCTGATAACCGGACTTGAATAAATCGTAAGCCAGTACAGTAGCCGTAGGTCCTAAAGCAATCAGGAAGAGAGCGGTTTTCTCGAGTTTTTGCGCTTCATTCAGTATTTCTTCGTAGCGGTCAAATGCGTCACGGGGCGGACAAAGAATACGTCTGATGCTTTTTACATTGTCAAAGAGGTCGTTGCCTACCCCCAAACGGCTTTTTTCGCCTTCAATGAATACGACATCCCTGTCTTTCCAGATAGCTTTCATCTGGTGAAACCACCGTGGGCAGTCTTCTTTGGAAGCGAAGTCCATGTAGGGACGGGTGATGAATGTATTGTAGTATAGCCTGTCGGGCAACAGCAAGCGGTCCCACCAACTGCCATACAGAAAGAAGTGAGTTCTCCAGAATCGGCGTGCTTTGCGGTTATAGCGATAAATGTTTTCGAAAGTATCGGAGATACAAACCAAATGTCCTTCTTCATGGCTTGTCAATACTTCCTTGAGACGCTGAGCCAAGAGTACATTTCCTTTTTGGAATCCTATTTCCTTGTCCGGGTTGGTAAGCAGCATCTCACCATCGCCGAAACGGCTCACGGAACATTGGTCTTCTACGATTATCCGAATGGTCTCATCAATGGAAGCTACCTGCGGAGTTATTTTCTGATGGCATCTGAGAGCCATGTACCAGAAATTGTACCATTCTACAGTAATGCCATAACGCAATTTATAGCGGATAGCATTGATCAGTGGCTGTATATTCATAGTGATATAGTTTTATTCAAAGGTTTCATTAATAACAATTTGCATCTGGGCTTTCCATGAAAGTGATTGCTCTATAGACATCCGTATTTGGAGCGGCGTTGTTTTCAATGATTGATAAAAGCGAATTACTTTTTCGATGTCAAGGGGCGAATCGTCCGGTGCTGCCTTAAGTATGTATGGTTGATGCTCAAAGTCATCATCCGTTTCTGAATAAACAAAAGGAATGCCTCTTGCTGCATATTCACGGTTTTTTAAGGTCTTGATTTTGTCAATACCGCTACGATGGCGAGCCAGACTGCCTATTCCCATGTCCGACTGCTCGAACACGGCATCCAGTTCTTTGCCGTATAAGGCACTATGAAAGATGATATATTTCTCTAACTGATGTTTGGCTACATCTTTTTTATAGCTGTCCACCAGTTCGGGAACCCCGAAGCCTACGATATTGAGATATACTTTATAATCATGAGTGCCGGTATGTGTACGATAGTAATTTGCCATGCCGGCTATAGCTCTGTCGAAACCATGCCATGGGTGCATTGTCGCTACGGCAATCAGTTGTAGAGAATGTGCGGTATCATTCTTTGGACCTCTTAAAGGGATTTCGCTGAAATCAATTCCATTTGAGATGCGGATGGTGGGGCGATTCCAAATAATGTCATAGTCCGAAAAAGTGACGATCTTGTCAACATAGCGTGCCAGATGCTGTCGGAAACATTTGTCTATAAATAGGATTCGTTGGTATACGAATGGGAGTCCCTTATATTCTTGGTCGTATGGATATGTCGGGATTTCCATCACTATACGTGCTCCGGTCTTTTTTAGTAGTTTCATCAGCCGTATGCTGAAAGGGCTGGCATTATGGACATAGCGTACATAGATGAAGTCTATGTTTTCTTTCTGTACATAATGTACGATACTGTCAAATTCGATTCTTTTTAGGATTTTTCCTTTGATCCCGAAACCATAGTCGGCGATTATCGATTCATCTACCATACGGCGTTTATGGTTGTCCGTATCGTCTAGCCAACACGTATGCATTTCTAGTCCGCATTCTTTGAGGGCTTTTACTTGATAACGTATCTTTTTACTGATTCCGTTGAATGCTTCGAAACCATGGAATATGAGGAATAATCCTTTCATTGTTTGTTTTTTTGTACCAACTTTCTATTTCTTGCAAGAGTCTTCACTTTGCCTGTGATATCATAGGTGTGTGTTACTTGCATATATGTTCCAAAGATAATAAAACTTACGAAACTTTTTGCAATAAGTGTTACGAAAATATTCATATTTTCCATCATATAATATATAGGCGTGAGGAATGCCGTTATTAGTAGGCTGACAAGGAGTGGAGAAAGAAGTTGTCTGATAAATATCCATGCGTTTCTTTGAAAAGTTACTCGGTACATCATCCAATAACATTGTACGAAATTGATAGTAAAAGTTATCACGATACATGTTGCTACAGCTGTCAGTGTGCCGAAATAGAATATCCCTGCCAGCATTCCGGTCACATTGAGTATGGACGAAAAGAGTCCGCAGACAAAGAGGCTCCTTGTATCACCTGCTGCCTGAAAAATAGAACCTGAAGAAGAGAGTATGATCTGAATGCCGACCGAAAGTGCCAGTATCCGGAATACAGGAACCGAAGGCAGCCATTGATCACCAAAAATAATCAGTGTCACTTCTTCCGCCGTAAAGAAAAGCAGTACGCTGAGCGGCAGACCGATGAATGACAGAAAACGGACAATGCGTTCGTAGGATGTTGCCAGCTTTTCCTTGTCATTCTGGAAATCGCTGAAGATGGGGTGCATTACCGGTGTGATGACTTGCGTAATATTCTGCAGAGGGAGCATCATCAAGCGGTAGGACTTTTCATAGTATCCTAGCGCTGACAGGCTCATATATTTACCGATCAGCAGTTTATCCAGATTGCGGCTGAAATAGTTGATCACGTTAAACAAGAACTGATAGGCCGAATAGGAGAATATCTTTCGGAGTACTTTCAGTCCTGACGTGAAACGCAGCCGTTGCGGATAGCGTTGATAGGAAATAACGAATATCAGTATGCTGGAAAGTATAGGATTGATGATCAGCGCATATAAACCGGCTCCGCAAAGCGCGGCAGTTATTGCTCCGGCGCCTCCGGCTATCTGGATGATAAAGCTTCGGACAGCAATGAACTTGAACTCTTTGTTGCGGTAGAACAAGGCTCCCGGCACGATGTTGGCAGAGGCGAAGAACAGGTTGACGGACAGGAGCTGGCACAACGTCCGTAAGATCCCGCTTCCGTAGTAACCGGCGATCAGCCAGGAAGCGGCAAAAAAGAGTATGCTGATTCCGATGCCTGTCCATACGGTGAATGAGAAGATGTCCGACAGTTCTTCTTTAGTCAATGATTTATGTTGTACGATAGCAGGCGATATTCCCATATCCGTAAAGAGATTGAAAAATGCAATAATGACCGTAGCGATTGCCACTACTCCGAAGTCATCCGGAGAGAGCAACCGCGCAAGAATCCCTGCCACGACGAGTGATATAATGATTCCGCTGTATTTGGCTAGTGCCGTGTAGAATACTCCGGAAAATAACTGATGTTTAATATTGTTTGCCATTGTCTGAATGATCCTTTTCTGGTCTACTTGTGAATGATGGATTTGAATAACAAGACTCCGATGCTTCTTATAGATATGAGTTTTTTGTATCTAAACAGACACCGCCACGCCAGCCGAAGCCGGTACGGGTAAGGGAGCACATGGGCTTGCCAAATGACAGCATTCAGCATTTGCGACAGATATAAATCAATAGTATTCCTGATTTCGTATTCAGAGGTTTGTTGCTTGAATCTGACTATCTCTTGAGCAACAGTGAGATATCCTTTTAAATTTTGGAGTGAAAAATCGCATGTCATAATTGAATTTTTACGTATGCGCCGGTGAAAGAACGATCGTTGGATACAGCTTGTTCTTCGGGTTTGCAGATAAAGTAAGGTCGTGAATAGCTGATCTTCGTGTACAATGTCCGGATAAAAGAGGAGCTGCCGTTCTTCCAGAAAAGCTGTGCGGATAACGTTCAGGCAGGCGGATGGGGTGTACGTTTTGTGCTGCAATTGTATGTTGATAGCTTCGGGACCTGTATAAACCTTGTCTTCTAACTTATCGGTACGTTGGTAATTTAGTGCGGGAGCATTGCGAATATCCTCTTCAAAAAAGCTCTGGGCATCAAAGAAAACGAAATCCAGTTCTTTTTCTTCGCATTTGCTGTAGCACAACTCCATTGCATCTTTTTCCAACAGATCATCACTATCCATGAAATAGATGTATCTTCCGTGGGCATGCGTGATGCCGGCATTGCGTGCCATTGACAATCCCCGGTTGGTTTGCGAATACACCTGTATCCGACTGTCTGCCGCAGCCAGTTCTTCTGCAACTTGCAGACTGTTATCCGTGGAGCCGTCATTGATGATGATGATCTCCAATTCCCGCAGTGTCTGATTCATAATGCTTTCTACTGCCTCCCGAACATATTTTTCGGTGTTATAGACAGGTATGACGACACTGACTTTTATTTCTTTATTTTCCATAAATACTGTGTATGGCTACTCTATTGTTGTTTGTTTTTGAGATCGTTTAAAGAGAGAGATTGGGCAGGTTTCTGTAAAGCTCCGCATATTCTTTTCCTATTTTTCCGCTGTTCATGTTTTCAATGGCATATGCATAGTTGTCTTCCCCCTTCCTTCGGGCGGACAGTTGGCGGGCCGCCTCCAGTGCTCGTATGATATCAAATTTGTTGTCGGGGTGGAAGACGGGGTTGCCCGTATCCTGGAGGATTTCTCCTATATTCCCGATATTGGGACCTATGACCACTTTGTGAAAAAGGAAGGCGAGAGGTATACTGGCAGAGTTCAGAATATCTTTTCGTTGAATGAATATTACATCCGAAGCGGCCATGTAGTAAGGCAGGTCGCAGTTGTCTATAGGTTCGTCGCTGGCTCCGGCGTGCATTCTGGTTCCGGTGTGCATTCTGCGCAGGCGGTTGAGCAAGGGTATAAGCAGGTAATATCCTGTCCGGGATGTCCAGCGCTTGAAGAAGTTGCTGCCATACCTGTTGAATCTCGAAAACGGGTACAGTCGCGGAGCAAGCAGGAACTTCTTTGCTTCATCCCATTTTCGGAACGCTCCGGTCACCATCCGCCTCTCTTCACGATTCCGGAACTTTCCGAACGACGTGACGATGAACGCCTCCTGCGGCAGATTAAGATACTGGCGCGCACGTTCCATACTGATGTCCTCCTTGTACGTGTATTGATAAATAGGATGAGGAATGATGACATTCCGGCTGTCCGCATGTTTGGCTGCAAATTCGTCGCGACTGTAACGTCCCATGTGCACCACCACATCGCTTTGTTCTTCGATGATGTCATAAGCACGGCCGGTCACCTCGTCCGCATCATGCGGACGGACATTGTGGCGCGTATACACGAACCGGGCCCCACGGGACCGGAAAAAAGCGATACGCTCTTCCAGGCGGCAAATCCTGTCCGGATCGTCACAACTCCCTTCCGTCACCTCTTCGGGCCATTGGAAGTGGATGATGTCGTAAGGTGTATCCGAGTTCCAGAACTCATTTGTGGAACATCGTACGTCAATCCCCGTCGTCCTGATAGCATCGCATAAAATGGGGACAAAAAGATTGTCCGTATCTCCATTCTCTCTGAAAACGATTAATGCTTTTACCGGTGGATTGCCTATTTCATTGTCGTTCATGCTTGATTCTTTGTTTTTGGTGGGCTTTTGCCATATACAAAGGTAATAAAAGATATGATACTTTTCATCTTTTTTGCTTTTTTTCGGTGTTGTGCCTTCATTCTTTGTGTGTCCGTTTTATCTCTCTGTTTTTCTATTAGTTATCAAACGTATTCATATCTATGAGAAACAGACTCCTGTCGAAGGGGATATGCTGCTTATAGAGGTACTTCTGATAGTGGTAGCATATCGTTATGAAACTTTGTACGCTGCATTTGGTCACTTCGTTTTCGTACCGGCTCAGGGTGGAAATACTGAGATTGGTTACATCTGCCGCCTCTTCAAGGTTCAGATTACATAGATGGCGCAAATGGATGATTCGTTCTATTTGTGCATGACAGTTCTCTTCAATACGCAGCCGGTCGTTAATTTCTTCCTTGGTCGCTCTTTCGTATCCTTTCATAATTTCTTTCTTTTTACTAATTATGCCGCAAAGTTCATAGAAAAATGTCAAACATCGTTTGCAGTTCTGCAAGTAGTTTTTCAAAAAAGTATTCAGACCTTTGCAGAACGAATTCGGGACATCCTGAATCACAGTCAATTAATTATAAGATATGAAGAAAGATCAGTATTTTAATTTAGAGGTAAATTTTTTGAGTAATGACAATATTGTCAGGATGATGATGGAACTTGACGCTGCGCAATCGCTCGGAATCTATATGATGCTTCTTACGCATTTGCGTAAAGCGGACAATTATGAAGCATCCTGTTGTCCGCTTTGTATGGGGGCTTTTGCGCGGATGTATGACTTGGATGCCGATGTGTTGCAAAGGGTTCTCCGTGAGTTCGACCTTTTTGTGCTTGATGAAGAACGGCAGATGTTCCGTTCGCCTTATCTGGACAGGGTGATGGCAAAGCTCGAAGAAAGACGGATGATTAATGTGGCAAACGGCAAAAAAGGAGGTCGTCCGAAACGCATGGAAAGCACACCGGAAACACCGATGGATAAAGGCGGAAAACCGAATCAAAACCAGAAGAGTAGAGAAGAGGAGAGAAGAGTTACTACTGTTGTCAAAGACAACAACAGTAGTAACGAAGAAAAGACAGAGAAAGAGCACTCTGCCGCCGTCGCTTCTGACGGACTTCAGATTGTTACTCCACCGGAGGATAGGGGACAGTTGCCCCTGCAGCCGGTTCTTCCGTGGGAGATGCTGGTGGATCAGATGGCCGAATCGGAAAGTTACATGGAGTCGATGGCTATGCACTCCTGTATGGGCAAACTTTTCGTGGAACGGCAGGAGGAGGTGATCGCTGCCTTTAAAGAGCATATCCGACGCTTTGGCAGGGAAGATGGCTTGCTGTTTTTGAGGGATGTGAAACTGTATTTCGGCAATTACCTCTCTCCGGGCGGACGTCCGGCCCAGGAGCTGAAGAAAAGGCTGCTCGGCAGTTGCCGGCAATCGGCTGAGGAAGAACTGTATCGCTTTGAACAACTCATTGGCGGGCAACGGACGTATCTTGGGCATCCGATTCCGAAGGATGCGCCTCCAAGACCGGACAGGTCTGCCGTGTGGGATGAAGTGCATTGGAAGTGGGGAAATTAGCTCCGGATTTCTCCGACATCCGGCTACGTGAGCGTTGCCTTTCGGCTCGCTGCTCGTTCATGCTCGGCTCGCTGCTCGTTCATGCTCGGCTCGCTGCTCGTTCATGTTCGGCTCGCTGCTCATTCATGTTCGGCTCGCTGCTCATTGGTGTTCAGCTCGCTGCCCATTGATGCTCAGCTTTCCGCCTGCATTGGGAACTGATAGAAAAATTATTAATACAAACTTAAAATCTCCTTTTCGGAAGGGGAGAATAAAAACAAGAAATATGAGAAATTTTGCTAATTATCATGTCGATGTCCGCAGACATACCAGCGGTGTCGTTAAAACCATCTGCGAGCAATGCCTCCCGACGAGGCACAACAAGCGTGACCGTTCGCTGCGGGTCAATATCGACACAGGGCATTGCCATTGCTACCATTGCGGAGCCGACTTCTACGTCCCCGACGATGCCGAAGAGCGTGAGAAAGCCGAGCGACAGGCTGCCCGTAAACGTCGTGCGGCATCTGCCGTTCCCCAGCACTTCCGCCGTCCGGTGTTCGACGCTTCGAAGACGACGCTTTCCGAAGCTACGGAGCGTTGGCTGGTAGAGACGCGTTGTATTCCGCAGTCCGTCATCGCCGGTCTGCGCATCACGGAGCAGGAAGAGTTCATGTCGCAATCCGGAGCGAAAGAGCGGTGCGTCTGTTTCAACTATTTTGAGGACGGGAAACTCGTCAACACCAAATTCCGTAGCGGTGCCAAAAATTTCAAGATGGTGCAGGGAGCCGAACTGATTCCCTACAATATCGATTCCGTGCTGGGACAGGACACCTGTATCATCCACGAAGGCGAACTGGATGCCGCGTCCTCCCTTGCCGCCGGATTCAAAAGCGTGATCTCCGTACCTGCCGGAGCAAACGCGAACCTTTCGTGGCTCGACCGCTTCATGGAGTCGCACTTCGAGAATCTGAAAGACATCATCATAGCCGTTGACACCGACTCTGCCGGGCTCAAACTGCGTGACGAGCTGGCCAACCGTCTGGGTGTCGAACGCTGCCGTGTGGCCGTCTACGGACCGGGGTGCAAGGATGCCAATGAACATCTTGTCAAATTTGGGATCGACAGCCTTCGTATCGCCATCGAGCAGGCGGAAGAAATCCCTCTTGAAGGCATCTTCACCGCTGCCGATCTGCACGAAGATCTGCGGGCATTGTTCGACAACGGCTTCGGTCCCGGTGCGGAGACGGGCTGGGAGGAGATGGATAAGATTTGTACGTACGAACGTAGGCGGCTGGTCATCGTTACAGGCATACCGGGTGCCGGCAAATCGGAATGGCTGGACGAACTGGTGTTGCGCCTCTGTATGCGCCATCAGTGGAAGATCGCGTTTTTCAGTCCGGAGAATAATCCTATCGTCTACCATCTCCGCAAGTTGATCGAGAAACTGACCGGACGCCGTTTTCAAAACGGTTGCGGCATGACGGAAGGACTTTTGCTCCGTTCGGAAGAGTTTCTTGCCGAAAACGTCTGTCATATCGCCCTCAAAGGCAGCGCCACTCCGGAACGGGTGCTTGCCAAAGCCCGTGAGCTTGTCCTGCGTCGGGGATGCCGCATCTTCGTCTTCGACCCGGTCAACCGTTTCGAGCATACCCCCGCGCCGGGGCAATCGGAAACGCAGTATCTTTCCAATTTTCTGAATCTGTTTACGGAGTTTGCCACGCAATATAACTGTCTGGTGATTCTTGTGGCGCACCCCCGAAAGATGAACCGCAATCCGGTGACGAACCATACTCCGCGTCCGGAAATGTACGACGTAAACGGGTCTGCCGATTTCTTCAATAAGGCGGATTATGGCTTGGTAGTGGAGCGTGACAAGGAGGTCGGAGTGACACGCGTCTATGTCGAAAAAGTGAAGTTCAAACACCTCGGAGCGGGTGGTGTGGCTACTTTTGTCTACGATCCCGTCAGCGGACGTTACCTCCCCTGCGAAGAGTCCCAAGACCCGTCCGTCCCACCGGAACAACGGGTCAGAAACACTGTCAGTGACAGCTCGTGCTGGTTGCCGGAGAAGGAGCTGTTTGAAGGGGCTGACTAAAAAGTCGGCCCCATACTTATCTTCAAGGTTCCTGCAGCACCTCTACGATCAGTCGTACTTGTGCGGGTGTGTAGTGTCTGCTTCGGGGATTCATGCCGGTGGATAGCAGGCGTTCTTTTAGTCCGGGTGCGGCTTCGATCCATTCGTTGAAGCGGTCTACTGCGCTTTGTTGCTGGACGTTGGGGATATATAGCATGGCGAGTTCTCCTTTTCCGTAGCTGCGGTATTGGAAGGATTTTTCTTCTTCCTGTTTTTGCAGGGTATCTGTATTTGCTTTCATTTTTGATTTAATTGTAGGGTGTTGCAATGGGTATAAAGTTACTGTTTTTTACTGGATTTAGCAAATTTGTTGCTCATGAAAGTGTCGCTTTTATGTTTGTATTGTTTAGCTGTTATTCACGTTGTCTGCTTATCTTTTTTTTTGGGGGGGTATTCGGGGTCAGTCCGAAAACCCTGTTTGAGCTCCATACTATACCGAAAAGAATATATTTAGGCACGGATTACACGGATTAACACGGTTGTTTTACGTAATCATAGCACTAAAACCGTGAAATCCGTGTAATCCGTGCCTAATCCTCAATTTATAATTTAGTTCATTTCCGTACAAAAAATAATCTGAAAACAACCGGGTTTTCGAACTGATCCGGTATTCGGGGTTGGTTGGGAGCTTTTCAGCTTTTATCTGCTTTATGGTTACTTTGTATTCGCTTTTAGTATGCTTTCAATCAGTTTCTGATTCACTTTATTCTGCTTTTATCCGTCTTAATCCGTTTTATCCCGTCATAGTCCGGCGCAATCCGTCATAATCCGGGAAGTCGCCGGTGCGCTGCCGTATCTTTGTTTCACCAACAGAAAGGGAGAATGTCCTTCTTTTCTTTAATACAAATTCAGTATGGCAACAGTGTCTGTGGTGCGCTATCAGCGCAGAAAAAAGATTGGTGATGACAAATCGCCGATGGTGTATGTGCTCAAACCCAAGCCGGGGGAATCGAAACTTTATTCTATCGGGTCGCTGGCGCGTGAGATCGAGTCGATCGGTTCGCTTTCGGTGGAGGATGTGGAGCACGTGATGCAATCCTTTGTCCGCTCGATGAAGAAGGTGCTCGTAGCGGGGAATAAGGTGAAGGTTGACGGCTTGGGGATTTTCTATACCACGCTTACTTGTCCCGGCGTGGAACAGGAAAAGGACTGTACGGTGAGGAATATTACTCGTGTCAACCTTCGTTTCAAGGTCGATAATTCTCTGCGGCTTGCCAACGACAGCACGGCCACCACACGTGGCGGGGACAATAACATGGTCTTCGAACTCATCTCCAAGAATGCGCCGGCTTCGGGAGGCAACGGTGATGGCGGAGGCTCCGGTAGTGGCGGCGGCAGCGGCTCCGGTGGCGATGGAGGGGAAGAGGAAGCTCCCGATCCTACCGTTTAGTCCGGTAAGTATATCAGCATCATTAATGCGTGATACCTGTAAATGAATAACCTGTAAAAATAAAAAGTTATGATTGACAAGATTTTGGAGATTGCATTGGAAATCCTGCTTTTCTTCCGCAGGAAGAGAAAAGGAAAACGAACGAAAGGGCAGGTCGATGAGGAAGATTGACCTGATTGTGATCCACTGTTCCGCCTCTAGGGCGGACAGGGATTTCACGGAAACAGACCTTGAAGTGTGCCACCGCCGGCGGGGATTTAACGGGATCGGCTACCACTTTTATATCCGGAAAAATGGCGACATCAAGACTACCCGCCCCATTGAACGGATAGGAGCTCATGCGAAAGGATTCAACCGGACAAGTATCGGCATTTGCTATGAGGGCGGACTTGACTGTCACGGGCGGCCTGCCGACACCCGTACCGAATGGCAGGTACACTCGATGCATGTGCTTGTGCTTACGTTGCTGCGTGACTATCCCGGTTGCCGGGTGTGCGGGCATCGTGATCTGAGCCCTGATCTGAACGGGAACGGGGAGATCGAACCGGAGGAATGGGTGAAGGCTTGTCCGTGCTTTGATGCGGAGAAGGAGTGGGCTTGACGAAGGCCTTATTCTTCTCCGTGCTCAGTATGAATAAACTTTTTGTTTGCTCCTTTCAGTCGGAACATATTGGCTATCATTGCCAGTGCCAGTGCCGGAATTTGCAGGATTGCTTTTCCTAATTTCCGGTTCAGCAACTTTCCCGGCACAGGTATGATCATGGCGGCAACTTGGGCGGCTGATAGTATCCACCATTTGATGGCCGTATACCACTCGTTTTCTCCGCTTTGCAGACTCATTAGTAAGCCGGTTGCGGTAAAGAGTAAAGTGAAACCGAAAACTCCCACCAGTTGTATCAGACGGGGAGGCAGCATCCATTGAAGAATCTTGTCGCAGTAGTCGATATTTCCCTGAATCAGTGCTTTCGGGAAATCGGGCAAGGAAGCCCGCAATGCACCGTATTGTGCTGCAATCCATCGTTTACGCTGATTTTTGATACCTTCTTTTTTCTGTGTCTTTTCATCGTATACGGGCAGTTGTTCCAGATACTCGATATGAATGCGTTGTTTTAGCAACAGGGCTTCCAGCTCCTTGTCTTCGCCCGATGTTTGCAGATGTCCTACATTTCGGCGGAACCAATGAACGTCGAATGCCATTCCGGAACCGGCTAATCCGGCTGACAATCCTATCGCGTTGTGCCCGCTGCGGAAGAATCCGTTGTTTATTTCTTCGCTGATCGCATCCAGAACAGCGATGTCTGTATTCATGTTTTTTCCTGTGCGGTGGGCTTGTACAGCATGCAGGCCGGAGTCAAAAGCACGGTTGATTTCTGCGAGGAAATTGGGTGTCGTTACATTGTCGGCATCCATGACCACTACTACGTCATAAGATTCGTTGGCAGTGACGTTCATGGCCAGCGTAAGGGCTTTGGCTTTGGAACTGTTGGTATAGCCGGCTACTTGCAAACAGACGGGGAGTGCTTGTAGGGCGGCATTCGTGTCCGGCTGCATCTGATCGGAAATGACAAGAACGTCGTACATTTCTTTGGGGTATTCCTGCTTGAGGAAACTACGGATGGTGGAGACGATCACCCTGTCTTCCTTGTATGCAGGGAAGAGTACAAGAAAACGACGCTGGATACGTGCTTCGGAAAGTTTTCGCGGACGATAGAATTTGGAAGCAATGGCGTAGAACAGCAGATAACCGACACAAAGTGCCAGGAGAATAAAGAGAATCCAGTCAATAAAGGTATACATGGTCTTTCATTTTTAAGGGTTATCGGATAGGAGAGGTGACAGAAAAGCTTCTGACAACACCTTTCCATACTGTGGCAAATAAATCGAAACGACCTTTCAGGGCAAACTGAAGGCTGTTTTTTCCGGCAGCTATGGTAGATTGATAAAGAATGGAGAGCAGCCGCTGAGCACCTTTCCGGTTGCGGCGGGTGTAGAGCAAACGGTTGCGCGTCATGTAGAAAGTACGTAGCTTGCTGAACTGTCCGGTGCTCTGGCTTTCTTTGTGGAAGATGGTGCAACGAGGCTCATACCATAGTTCGTAACCGGCATTTGTCATCTGTGTACACCAGTCCATTTCTTCATAATACAGGAAGAATATTTCCGGCATTTCTCCTACTTTCTCAATGACTTCACGTTTTACCATGAGTGCCGCCCCATGCAGGTAGGGGGTCGTGTGCGGGGTGTCGAACGTGCCGTCGTCCGGACAGCCGAAACCTGTCATTTCGTTGCGTATAGTGATTGCCGACAGGGGGGTGAATCCGGCAAACTGTATGTTTTGCGGAGGAAAGGCAAAGCGTATCTTCGGAGAGACGGCTCCGATGTTTTTCTGACTTTCCAGCCGCTCTGTCAGGTAGTGGAATCCGTCTGATTCAACATAAGTGTCATTGTTTATCAGAAAGATATAGGCTCCTTTGGCTACTCTGATTCCCAGATTGTTTCCGCCGGAGAAGCCTAGGTTCGACTCGCTCCGCAGGGTGACTATATCGGAATATAGCTCCTTGATTCTGGTCGCTTCGTCTTCGCGCGAAGCATTGTCTACGACGATGATTTCATAGCTCACGGAATGTACATGTGTTTGCAGCGATTCTATTAATTCGCAAGTGTCTTTAAAGCCGTTGTAGCAAACTGTGATAAAGGAGACTTGAGGGTCGTTCATCATAATCTATTGTTCGTTTTTCAGTTCTGTTTCTTTACTTTGCTGCATCCGCTTGTCAATGTACGGTCCTGCGAAGCAGAGGGCAAAGGCTGTGTATATGGGGATGGAGTTGGGATATTGCATCACGTCGTTGGCATAGGCTGCCAGATAGAATCCGGCAGCGGTACAGAGCCAGGCAGTAAGTAAGCCTCGCAGGCGTTTGTTCATGATCTTGAACATCAGTATCCATCCGCACCATGCAAAAAGGACTCCGTGAACAGCCAGGTAGAGAACTAGACCGATGATTCCGGTTTCTACCCATACTGAGACTAACCAGGAATCCGGTGGATAGGGCATACGTTCTTTGGGATAGAAACGGTCGCCTTTGGACAACCCTATCCCATATCCGAAAGGCTTGTGAATCATCAATTCTTTCATTTTCTTTCGATTGTCTACACGTAATTGATAGGAAGCGTCTTGGCTAGGATGAAATGCAGAACGCATCTTGCGGATATATTGATTGTCATCTCCTATATTGGTACATACGAAAAACAAGAATAACAAGGCAAGAACTGAAATACCTGTAATACATGCTTTGCGATTGCGTGAAAGAATAATGAAACTCCCTAAAGCACCGATAGGCAGAGCTATCGCAGCCCGTGTTCCAGAAATTCCCATTCCGTAAATGGCGGCAATAATGACAAGTATAAAATAGATTTTCAGCCATACGCCTTTTATATAAAAAAGTGAAATTCCAAAAAGTGAAATACCCATAGCCATGTGTACGCCGAAGTTCGCTGCATCACTGAAGAATGAGAAATAACGAATACCGGACCAAATAATATGAGTTCTTGCTCCTCCCAAAACGTATAAAAAATACTGCTCACGTTCATTAAAACCACAGTTTTTCTGCCAATATCCTTTGGCTGCTGCCAAGAGGATGAAAAGAGACCATATGATTAGAAGCCACTGAATCCCCTTGATGTTACGGATTGCTAACGGTACGATGACAGCACATACAATAGGATATATGAGATAATGGGTGATGGAGATATTCCATGCTGCCTGAACATTGTTCGGATTAGCTATCTCTAATATGCAATAAACTCCCCATATCAGAAAAAGCATAAGCATACCATTACGACTTTCCGACCAGTCGATTTTTTCATGCATTCCGTACGCAAAGAGCAAAACAACGGCAAACAATGTACACATTAATGTTGCTACTCCCAATGGTATGTCTGTCACTGCATAAGCTGCTGCCAGCAGGAATTGGAGAATGAAAAGTGTATAGAAACTTTGCTTTGAATATTTGATAATCAATAAGAGAATAACTGTCATTAAAGGCAATGAACTAATCGTCAGAAAGAAAGGAAGGGAAGTACGAAAGAACATTTTGTATAATATATACAATCCTCCTGCCAATAGCAAATGTACCCATCCTTTATTGGCAAAATAGTTACCGGCTACTGTTAAGTATTGACTGTATTTTCCTTTATCATTCGTCATCTTCATCTCCTGATGTTGCCGGCTGCTTCTCTCTTTTTGTGAACGTGAATATACTTTCTGTCAATGCCAATTGTGACAGTCGGTATACTATTTTCCTCCAAAGTGTATAGGGTGGAAGCATACCGGTGTAGTCTTCAACCACATTGCGGGATGCGTGTGTCAAGTAAACATAAAGTGGAGTTTTACCTACTTGTTGACTTAGCTTTTCTGACAAAAGCTTGTCGGTCTCTTTCCAACCACGGTCAGCACGGGCTACGAGTATATTTAGATTAGCTTCTTGTAGTAATTCCGGCGATATGCCAGCTTCCCGCAGATTGGGATATTCAACGATGAGAATGTCTTCTTCCTCTGATGTGTATAGATCGGTAATGCTTTTGGCCAGGTTGTATTCTCGTGAATCAATTCTGAAGTCTGACTTCCATGTTATTACTTTTGTTTTAAGTCCGATACTGTTCCAGTATTTTTTTAGAGCTTCGATCACATAACTTTTGCCTTCCCCGCCTTCTGTGCTAATGAAATTGATAATGTAGGGCAATCCTTCTTTCTTTTGCTGACAGAAACGAAGGATACTATTGCTTAACTGTTTTGTAGCTACACTTTTTGATTCTTCAACATAATTGTGATACTCTAAAATAGAGTCTTTTGGAAAGGCGCCTAACATCGGAAGTCCAATCAAACGACGTGTACGAATAGAATCGCGTAGAGTACGGTCTAATAATTCAAGAATTAAGAAGAACCCCAAAATAAATAGGAAGGTACCGGCACACGCTGCCATCACCATTTTTTTCAAAGGAGTGGGCATGGCACTGATCGGATATGCCGGAGCATTTAATACTTTTAATGCAGCGGAGGTCATTTCCAGATTTTTTCTACGCATGAGGGCATCATTGTAGCTTTTCAATACAGACAAGTAATTTTGCTCTATAAAAGTTATGTTACGCTCTTGACGTTTGATAGTGGAACCTACTGGTGCAAACTGTCTGTATTTCTCGTTGAGGTCTATACGGCTTTGCTGTATAATTTGTAAGTCTGATTTGGCTTTTTCGTATTGCATGGTTACTTCAAGCCACTGTTCTATGATGTTCTCTTTAGCTATTCCTTCTTTGGTATATTTGTTCTCTACATATTTATTTGAAAGCTCGGAAAGCTCCTTGCGCGTTTGATTTAAGCGATTCTTATATTCCTGTAATGAGGCTTCTTGATTCTGATGATCACTTGAAATCGTTTCCATTTCTGAGATTTTTCCTGTAAGCGAAGCGGCTTCATTCAGTTTATCCAAGAACTGAAGATTGTTGATTACATGTTTGGCATTGCTGCCCATTTGCTTTTCCAGTTCGTTTAACATTGCTTTGGCGCTGTTGTATGCAATCAATACGTTTTGTTCACGTAACTCAAACTCTTTGTTGATGGCAGCGATTTCTTTGGTCTCATCGTAATAATTAATAACACGTTTTTCTACGTTATATTGCGTTAGTGAGTCTTCTTTAAGCCGAAGTTCCTTTCCGATGCGTTGAAGTTCGCTTTTAAAATATTCGATAACTTTATCTGTTTCACCATAGCGGATTGCACTGTATTCGTTTACAAATTCTTTGGTCAGGATGTCGATGGTATTATAGGCGATACCCGGATCACTTGCCGTATAACTTATTTCAATCAGATCGCTGGCACCTTTACGCGCTACTCTGATTGCTTTGAGATCATTATAAGAGTAATAGGGCAAATTATAATAGAATACTCCATAGAGATAGTTCGCCTGGGTCGGTCTCAAGTAGTTGAAAAAGTTGGCTACCGTTTTATCTTCGCTGTTTTTATCTATTAATGACAGTATTTCTTTCCCGTTCGGACTGTTCTTTAGGTGTTCATATATTCTGTTGTAATTGCTGGCTTTGATGAATTCATTGTCTTCTTTTGGATTACCTTTGATCAGACTTCGGGCATATAATCGGATAGATACCCGTTTGAGTGTACTTTCAGCCTTGATAATGTTCATTAGGTTATCCATAGCGTTCTGAGTTGTCGCCCAATCCACTTTGTTATTTCCACCTTCTAGATTGTAGCCGGAAGCAGCACCAGTGTAGAGGGTTGCCTCTACGTTATATGTTTTGCCTATCATGCGTTTCCCAAAATAGTAAACAGCAAATGTTATAATGGCTGTTCCAATAAGTAACCACCAACGGATACGATATAGGAATCTGCTGATATAAAGGATGTATTCCATAGATGTATGTTTATTTGTTTCTTAAAATGGGAGTGTGGGTGACTAATTCAAGTATCATTAAACTCTTGCTTAGCTCGAATTTGCTGTTTTCGAATTTCTCTTGTGCGTCTGATTGGCGAGATTTTTCAGATGATAAAGTTCCCGAATCAATAGCTCCATTCGAGAAATCCTTTTCAGCTATACTATATTGTACATTAGCAAGCATGAGGGCTTCGGCATTAAGTTTAAGAATGTTTAATTGGGAGGTCGCAGTTGCGTATAGAAGGATAATTTCCTTTTTCATTTCCTCAAACTTAACTTCTCTTTCAAGTTGGGCGGTACGCACATTCAGTTTTTGGCGTTTTACCCGCGCTGTCAAGTCAAAGAGGCCATCCAAAGGAATATTGACTCCTGCACCTACTGTATATCCGTTCTGTGCCTGTGTTGCATAGGTCAGGTAAGGTGCAATCGCTACATCTGTATAAGTAGACTCGTTGCCGAACATACCATACTGGTAGCTGCCCCGTAAACTGAAAAAGCCTAAGAAGGCACGCTTCTCTTTTGCCAGAAGCTTCCGTTCAATTTGTTCTTTTACTGTAGCTAATTCATAGGTCGGAGCGCTTTTTGCGTTCTCGAAAAGAAGATCCAGCGGTGGGAGTGTAATGCTGGAATAATCACTTGGTTGAAGTTTCGAATAGTCGCTTACCTCCTGCGCAGCTACGCTTCCGATGGAGGCAAACAAACATAGTAATCCTCCGAAGAGGCATTTTTTCTGTTTCATAAATTAACCCTATTATCTGCTTTTGCTGTGTTATAGCAAGCGCAAATATAAGGATTAATTTCATTTATTGATACACTATGCGGTCAATTTTGCAATTTTTCCCGTAAATAGTGTGCAAATGCTGTTTTTAGAATGCTTCCGTCATGTTGAAATAGAACAAATTCTGCTTGTTCACCATATCTCTTCCGAAGTCAAGACGGACGTTCATACGAGGCTGAACTTCAATACGTAAGCCAAGTCCCAGATTAGGAAGTACGCCTTCAATCTTGCCCGGAGTAGGACCCATGAATCCGCATCCTCCCCACGCTACATATCCTACATGGCTCAACATCTTCTTCACCCAATTACTTTTATCTGTATTGATCATCTGGCGGTATTCTGCCATCACCACATGTGAGGACTTGTCGCGAAACTGTCCCATATAGTAACCGCGAAGATCGAAGGGGGTACCGCTGAGCGCATATTTGGTCAACGGAACATCGCCGAATACATTCTTTGTCTGCACCGTCCATGCCAAAACTCTGCGTCGTCCGAGGGTCTTGTATTGGCGGTAGTCTATCTCCAGACGGTAGAAGTTATCGTCGCTTCCGAAGGCTTTGTTGTACATCATTCCACGAAAATCTAGGTAGGTCCCCCGATAAGCATTGGCGGGAATGTCACGGGTGTCATACGTCAGCAGGAAACCGACTCCGGAACTGAGATTGGAGTAGCCGTGCTCCGTGCCACCGGCAGCAATGTACGATGGTTGCTCTATCATCCCTGCGGCAGGTTTAGTGATCTTGTCATAATTGAAGTCGATCTGCGGACCGGCAAAGAAGTTACTTTTCCCCAAACGGAACAGGAACCAAGGATTCACCTGGACACCGCTATAACGGTATTCGCTGGTGTCTTCACCGCGCGGATAGTCCTTGTTGGTGCTGTATCCGATGCCGTAGAAGTTTTCCAGTGTGTTCTTATAAGCAAAGACGCCGAAAATACGGAAACGGTCGCCTTTAAAGAAAAGCTGTGGCTTGGTGAACAGGTTCAGACCTCCTTCGAACATCAGGGCGATAGCCATCGGAACAACCGAACGCTGCTGGGTAGTGTCACTCGGGTTCATACGGAAAGTCATCAAGGCGCTACCGCCGATCAGAAATCCGAAATCAGGAGTATAGCTGGGACCACCTAATATATTGTAGTGTAAATTACGTTTCGCTACCCGCTGACGTCGCAATTCTTTTTTGGAAAGGGTGGGAGTGGAGTCTGTCGGGGCAATCTCCCCATCTGTTGAATAAGATTCTTCATGAGCCGTAACAACTTCGTTGCTTGTCAGACTTACTTCACTATTTGTAGAAACGACTTCGTTGACAGAAGTTGCAGTCATTTGCAGTTCATCGCTTTTTACTGCCGTGTCAGCTGTTTGGGCCAACGAAATATTGATGAATAGAAACATCATCAATATACCTATTGTATATCTCTTCATATTCTTTCTTGAAATCCGCTGCAAAGGAAACTATTTTATTTCGATTAGTTTTCATTCTCATAGATAATAAATCTAAAAAAGAATCGTATTTTTGCCAATTAATAGTATGTAAAACGGAATTGCATACGGATTACTATTAGCATACAGGCAAAGTTAATTAATAAACGATCTATAATGAATAAACGAATTTTATCAGTTTTTGTTTGCTGTGCCCTTTACTATTCTGCACAGGCACAGGACGCGAAAGGCGGCATCAGCGCTGACATGATGCAGCAAATCAAACAGAGTTATCAAGGCACTTCTACCGACAAGGCTATCCGGAACGCCATCAGCAACAACGACATCCGTAAGCTTGCCCTGAATCAGGACAACATGAAGGGGATGGACACGCATTTTTCTGTCAAAGTGAACTCCAAGGGTATCACCGACCAGAAATCGTCCGGACGTTGCTGGCTCTTCACCGGTCTGAACGTAATGCGTGCCAAAGCCATCGACAAATACAATCTGGGTTCTTTCGAATTCTCGCAAACCTATCCTTTCTTTTTCGATCAGCTGGAAAAGGCCAACCTGTTCCTGCAAGGCATCATCGATACCAGCGACAAGCCGATGAACGATAAAATGGTGGAATGGCTGTTCCGCAATCCGTTGAGCGACGGCGGTACATTCACCGGAGTGGCGGACATCGTAAGCAAATACGGTCTCGTCCCCAAAGACGTGATGCCCGAAACGAACAGCAGCGAAAACACCGCCCGCATGGCGAGTCTGATCGCTCTGAAACTTCGTGAACAAGGCTTGCAGCTCCGTGACATGGCCTCGAAAAACGCCAAGCCTGCCGCCATGGAGAAAGCAAAAACAGAAATGTTGAGTACCATCTACCGTATGCTTGTCTTGAACTTGGGTGTACCTCCCACAGAATTCACATGGACGCAATACAACGCCAAAGGCGAGCCCGTAGAAACCGCTACTTACACTCCGCTTTCTTTCCTGAAGAAATACGGTGACGAGAACTTGATAGACAACTACGTAATGCTGATGAACGACCCCAGCCGCGAGTACTACAAATGTTATGAAATAGACTACGACCGCCACCGCTACGACGGCAAGAACTGGACATATGTCAACCTCCCGATAGAGGACATCAAAGAAATGGCGATCGCCTCTCTGAAAGACAGCACTATGATGTACTACTCCTGCGACGTAGGCAAGTTCCTGAACTCTGACCGTGGTCTGCTCGACGTCAAAAACTATGATTACGACTCACTGATGGGCACTACCTTCGGCATGAACAAGAAGCAGCGTATCCAAAGCTTCGCCAGCAGCTCCAGCCACGCCATGACCCTCATGGCAGTCGATCTGGACAAAAATGGAAAACCGGCCAAATGGATGGTTGAAAATAGTTGGGGTGCCGGAGCCGGCTATCAGGGACATCTCATCATGACCGACGAATGGTTCAACGAATATACCTTCCGTCTCGTTGTGGAAACAAAATACGTGACTCCGAAAGCACTCGAAGTCTTGAAACAAAAACCGATCCGCCTGCCGGCATGGGATCCAATGTTTGCCGGCGAAGAATAACCAACCGACAAACACGCTGCACAGACTTGTACGCCGCAAGGTCTTCCAGCCTGCTTTATTGAAGAACGTGTGCGAACACAAAAGGAATTACGGATATTTTTCCGTAATTCCTTTCTTTTTTCCTCCCGAATCACATTATTATTTATTACTTTTGCGGCAAATTTTATGAAACCATTATTTTATATAGCATGGCAAATGTAATAAAGTTACGTAAAGGCCTTGACATAAACCTGAAAGGTAAAGCTGCTGAGACGTACACAACAGTGAAAGAGCCGGGATTTTACGCACTCGTACCCGATGATTTTCCTGGAGTGACACCGAAAGTGGTAGTGAAAGAGCAGGAGTATGTGATGGCTGGTGGACCCTTGTTTATTGACAAGTATCATCCTGAAGTGAAATTTGTTTCGCCCGTAAGTGGCGTAGTGACGAGCGTTGAACGTGGTGCTCGCCGCAAGGTATTGAACATCGTGGTGGAAGCTGCAGCTGAGCAGGACTACGAGGAATTTGGTAAGAAGAACGTATCCTCCATGGATGCGGAGGCAGTGAAGTCCGCTTTGTTGGAAGCAGGTCTGTTTGCGTTTATCAAGCAACGTCCGTATGACATCATTGCAGACCCGACAGTGACACCGAAAGGCATCTTCGTTTCCGCATTCGATACCAATCCGCTGGCTCCCGACTTCGAATTCGCATTGAAAGGCGAAGAAGCGAACTTCCAGACAGGACTTGATGCCCTCGCCAAACTGGCAAAAACTTACTTGAGTATCAGCGTGAAACAGAAAGCTGCTGCACTGACACAGGCTAAGAACGTTACCATCACCGCTTTTGACGGACCGAACCCTGCCGGCAACGTAGGTGTTCAGATCAACCACCTCGACCCCGTTTCAAAGGGCGAAACGGTGTGGACAATCGATCCGCAAGCCGTTATCTTCATCGGTCGCCTCTTCAATACAGGTCGTGTGAACTTCACTCGTACAGTAGCCGTGACAGGGTCCGAAGTGTTGAAACCTGCTTACTGCAAACTTCAGGTAGGTGCATTGCTGACCAACGTATTTGCCGGAAACGTAACAAAAGATAGAGATTTGCGCTACATCAGCGGTAACGTGCTGAGCGGCAAACAAGTTTCTCCGAACGGATTCCTGGGCGCTTTCCATAGCCAGCTGACTGTAATCCCCGAAGGTAACGACATCCACGAAATGCTCGGATGGATCATGCCACGCTTCAACCAGTTCAGTGCCAATCATTCATATTTCAGTTGGTTGATGGGCAAAAAGGAATACACGCTGGATGCACGTATCAAAGGTGGCGAACGTCACATGATCATGTCTGGCGAATATGACAAAGTATTCCCGATGGATATCCTGCCCGAATACCTGATTAAAGCAATCATCGCCGGTGACATCGACCGCATGGAAGCGCTGGGTATCTACGAAGTGGCTCCCGAAGACTTCGCACTCTGCGAATTCGTCTGCTCTTCGAAGATGGAACTGCAACGCATCGTCCGTGCCGGACTCGATATGCTGCGTGCTGAAATGGCATAATCCGCATGGCAAATTGTAAATTGTAAATCGTAAAATAGTAAATATATTAATGAAAGCGTTAAGAAATTATCTCGATAAGATAAAGCCGAACTTTGAAGAGGGCGGTAAATTCCACGCATTCCAGTCGGTGTTCGACGGCTTCGAAACATTCCTGTTCGTGCCCAGCAAGACTGCGAAAACGGGAACGCACATACACGACGCGATCGACAGCAAGCGTATTATGTCGATTGTGGTTATTTCGTTAGTACCGGCGTTGCTGTTCGGTATGTACAACGTAGGTTACCAGCATTTCACCCATACAGGTGCTACTGGCAGCTTCATCGAAATGTTTATCTACGGATTCCTGGCTGTATTGCCTAAAATAATCGTATCTTATGTAGTAGGTCTGGGAATTGAGTTCGTTGTAGCTCAATGGAAGAAGGAAGAAATCCAGGAAGGATTCCTCGTTTCCGGTATTCTGATCCCGATGATTGTTCCGGTAGACTGCCCGCTGTGGATTCTTGCCGTAGCTACTGCATTCTCTGTAATTTTTGCAAAAGAAGTATTCGGTGGTACAGGTATGAATGTGTTCAACGTAGCGTTGATCACCCGTGCATTCCTGTTCTTCGCTTATCCTACTAAGATGTCCGGTGATGCTGTTTGGGTATCCGGCGACACGATTTTCGGTATGGGACAGGCAGTAGACGGTCTGACTGTTGCTACTCCGTTGGGACAGGCAGCTACTTCGGGTTCGGTTCCTCCGTTCAGCATGGATATGATCACAGGTCTGATTCCCGGTTCTATCGGTGAAACCAGTGTGATCGCTATCTTGATCGGTGCCGTTATCCTGTTGTGGACAGGCGTTGCAAGCTGGAAAACAATGATTTCCGTATTCGTTGGTGGTGCATTCATGGCTTGGGTATTCAATGCTATCGGCATGGAAAACAATACAATGGCTCAGATGCCTTGGTACGAACACCTTGTACTGGGTGGTTTCTGCTTCGGTGCTGTGTTCATGGCTACCGACCCCGTGACGTCCGCACGTACGGAAAGAGGTAAATACATCTTCGGATTCCTCATCGGTGTGATGGCTATCGTTATCCGCGTGCTGAACCCGGGTTATCCTGAAGGTATGATGCTCGCCATCCTGTTGATGAACATCTTCGCTCCGCTGATTGACTACTGCGTAGTACAGAGCAACATCAGCCGCCGCGAAAAACGCGCTGTTAAGTCTAACCAATAATACCGAATGAAAATGAATACAAATAGTAATAGTTATACTATCATTTATGCTTCGGTAATGGTTGTTATCGTTGCATTCCTGCTGGCATTCGTTAGTTCTTCACTGAAAGCTACACAAGACAAGAATGTGCAGTTGGACACTAAAAAGCAGATTCTTGCCGCATTGAACGTTAAGAATGTGGAAGATGCTGATGCTGAGTATCAGAAATATGTAAAAGGTGATATGCTGATGAACGTAGACGGCACACTGGCTGAAAATACAGACGAGTTTGCTACTAACTACGAGAAAGAAGCCAAAGAACACCAACGTCTGCACGTATTCGTATGTGATGTGGACGGCCAGACTAAATATGTGTTTCCAGTTTACGGTGCCGGTCTTTGGGGCGGTATCTGGGGATATGTTGCCCTGAATGAGGACAAAGACACTGTTTACGGTGTTTACTTCTCGCACGCAAGTGAAACTCCGGGGTTGGGTGCGGAAATCGCTACTGAACATTTCCAAAATGAATTTGTGGGCAAAAAGACACTCGAGAATGCTGCTGTTGCCCTGGGTGTTGTAAAGAACGGCAAGGTAGAGAAACCTGATTACCAGGTAGACGGTATCTCTGGTGGTACAATCACTTCGGTGGGTGTGGACGCCATGCTGAAAGCTTGCCTGAATAGTTACATAAGTTTTTTAACTAAATAATAAAGGAGGAGGATAAAGAATATGGGACAACTGTTTTCAAAGAAGAATAAAGAAGTATTCTCTGCTCCGTTGGGAATCGATAATCCGGTAACCGTACAGGTGCTTGGTATCTGTTCTGCACTTGCTGTTACTGCCAAACTGGAGCCTGCTATCGTGATGGGGCTTTCCGTAACGGTTATTACGGCTTTCTCTAACGTGGTTATTTCACTGTTGCGTAAGACGATTCCAAACCGTATCCGTATCATCGTTCAGTTGGTAGTGGTAGCGGCTTTGGTTACCATCGTAAGTGAAATTCTGAAAGCGTTTGCATATGATGTAAGCGTACAGCTCTCGGTATATGTAGGTTTGATTATTACCAACTGTATCCTGATGGGACGTCTGGAAGCATTTGCCATGCAGAACGGTCCTTGGGAATCATTCCTTGACGGTGTTGGTAATGGTTTGGGTTATGCCAAAATTCTGGTGATCGTAGCATTCTTCCGCGAACTGCTTGGTTCGGGAACTCTGCTTGGCTTCAATATCTTGAACTACGAGCCTATCCAGAACATCGGTTATGTGAACAACGGTCTGATGTTGATGCCGCCGATGGCATTGATCATCGTAGCTTGCATTATATGGTATCAGCGTGCACGTCACAAAGAGCTGCAAGAAGAAAGTAATTAATATAAATGAAGAATGGAGAATGATGAATGAAGAATTGTCTGTGCAGTATCTGCTGTCGGGGCATTCGTTTACATCATTCCTGATTTATTAGTATGTGTAACACTCTTAAGTTCTTCATTCTTAATTCTTAATTAAAATATATGGAACATTTATTAAGTTTATTCGTCCGCTCCATCTTTGTGGACAATATGATATTCGCATTCTTCTTGGGTATGTGCTCATACTTGGCTGTATCAAAGAATGTGAAGACTGCTGTAGGACTGGGTATCGCGGTAACTTTTGTGTTACTGGTTACACTTCCGGTGAACTATTTATTGCAAACGAGAGTGCTGGCTGCCAACGCTATTATCGAAGGCGTTGACCTCAGCTTCCTGAGTTTTATTCTTTTCATTGCCGTTATTGCCGGTATCGTGCAATTGGTAGAGATGGTGGTAGAACGTTTCAGCCCGTCGCTGTACGCTTCACTGGGTATCTTCCTGCCGTTGATTGCCGTAAACTGTGCTATCATGGGTGCTTCTTTGTTTATGCAACAACGCATCAACCTGGGTGCAAGCGATCCGAAATACATCGGTGATGTATGGGATGCGCTGTCTTACGCACTCGGTTCGGGTATCGGCTGGCTGCTGGCTATCGTCGGTCTGGCTGCTATCCGTGAGAAAATGGCTTACTCTGATGTACCTGCTCCGCTGAAAGGTCTGGGTATCACATTTATCACTGTAGGTCTGATGGCAATCGCATTTATGTGTTTCTCTGGTTTGAACATCTAAAAAGAAAGGAATAAGACAATGGATATGAATTTAATATTATCAAGCATTGGGGTATTCCTTGTGGTTATTCTGTTGCTTGTTGTTATCTTGCTGGTTGCCAAGAAATTTCTGGTACCGTCAGGTAACGTGAAACTAACGATCAATGGCGAAACAGGACTGGAAGTAGAGTCCGGTTCCACATTGCTTAATACGCTGGCCGTAAACGGTGTATTCCTGTCATCCGCTTGTGGTGGCAAGGGTTCTTGCGGACAGTGCAAATGTCAGGTACTCGAAGGTGGCGGCGAAATCCTGCCTTCTGAAGTTCCTCACTTCAGCCGTAAACAGCAACAAGACCACTGGCGTCTGGGCTGTCAGGTGAAAGTGAAGAGTGACATGGCTATCAAGATTGACGAGTCTGTACTCGGCGTGAAAGAGTGGGAGTGCGAAGTGATCTCCAACAAGAATGTGGCTACATTTATCAAAGAGTTTATCGTGGCATTGCCTAAAGGCGAACACATGGACTTTATCCCGGGTTCTTACGCACAGATCAAGATACCTAAATTCTCAATGGATTATGATAAGGACATTGATAAGAGCTTGATCGGTGAAGAATATCTGCCTGCATGGGAGAAATTCGGTTTGCTGGGCTTGAAATGTAAGAATGAAGAGGAAACAATCCGTGCTTACTCTATGGCCAACTATCCTGCAGAAGGTGACCGTATCATGCTGACTGTACGTATCGCTACCCCTCCGTTCAAGCCGAAAGAACAAGGTCCCGGATTTATGGATGTAATGCCGGGTATCGCTTCTTCTTATATCTTTACGCTGAAACCGGGTGACAAGGTAATAATGAGTGGTCCTTATGGAGACTTCCATCCGATTTTCGACTCTAACAAGGAAATGATGTGGATCGGTGGTGGTGCCGGTATGGCTCCGTTGCGTGCACAGATCATGCACTTGACGAAAACATTGCATACGACCGACCGCAAGATGTCATACTTCTATGGTGCCCGTGCGCTGAACGAAGTATTCTATCTGGAAGACTTCCTGCAAATTGAAAAGGATTTCCCGAACTTCACATTCCATCTGGCACTCGACCGTCCGGATCCTGCTGCTGATGCTGCCGGTGTGAAATATACTCCGGGCTTCGTACACAACGTAATTTATGAAACTTACTTGAAGAACCACGAAGCTCCTGAAGATATTGAATACTACATGTGTGGTCCTGGTCCGATGTCGAAAGCTGTAGAGAAGATGCTCGACGATCTGGGCGTTCCGGCTCAGAACCTGATGTTCGATAACTTCGGCGGATAACAGAGAGAGATTACTCCAAGACCTGTTTCCAGAATAACATGACATCAGTCTATGAAAAGACTGAAATGAAACTTTTGGAATATATGGCGGGAAATTTGAAAAAGACGATGGTCCTTTTCAGATTTCCCGCCTTCTTTTATAGATGTCGTCTGACCGATTTTATTGCTTCAGTACTTCTTATCAGTTGCCTCGGTGCTTAGTAGCAGTCACCTCGGTGCTTAGTAGCAGTCACCTCGGTGCTTAGTAGCAGTTGCCTCGGTGCTTAGTAGCAGTCACCTCGGTGCTTAATGGCAGTAGTCACGGGGCTCAGCATTGTTCGGCTCGGTGCCCGGCAGTAGTCAGTTCGGTGCTCAGTAATCCAATAATTTGGCTACATCTTCTATTGAAGAACCTTTTTTTGTATCTTTGTCCCCATGTTAGAGAAAAATGAAATCATACAGTCCGCTCTTCAGAATCTGAAGATTGAATCTTTGAACCCGATGCAGGAAGCTGCACTCGAACAGGGAACGGGTAAGAAAGATGTTATCCTGTTGTCACCGACAGGTTCGGGTAAGACATTGGCATATCTTTTGCCTCTGCTGCTTACACTCAAACCGAATAACGATAGTGTGCAGGTACTGATCCTGGTCCCTTCCCGTGAGCTGGCTTTACAGATAGATACCGTATTCCGGAGTATGGGAACTTCGTGGAAGACTTGTTGCTGCTACGGTGGTCATCCCATTGCCGAAGAAAAGAAAAGCATCGCCGGAAATCACCCTGCTATTATAATAGGTACTCCGGGACGTATTACCGATCATCTGGCCAAAGGAAACTTTGATCCCGAAACCATCGGAACCTTGATTATCGATGAATTTGACAAGTCACTGGAGTTCGGCTTCCATGATGAAATGGCGGAGATTATTGCCCAGCTTCCCGGTTTGAAAAAGCGTGTATTGCTTTCGGCTACTGATGCCGAAGAAATCCCTCAGTTCACAGGGCTGAACCGGACGGTCAAACTGGATTTCCTTCCGGAAACTTCTCAAGAGCAAGAGACCCGGCTGAAACTGATGAAGGTGCTTTCTCCTTCCAAAGATAAGATTGATACACTTTATAATCTGCTTTGTACATTAGGAAGCAGTTCCAGTATTGTGTTCTGTAACCATCGGGATGCGGTGGACCGGGTACATAAGTTGCTGGAAGATAAGAAACTGTCTGCCGAACGTTTTCATGGCGGTATGGAACAGCCGGACCGTGAACGGGCGTTATATAAATTCCGTAACGGTAGCTGCCATGTACTGATCTCTACCGACTTGGCTGCCCGCGGACTTGATATCCCGGAAATAGAGCATATCATCCACTATCATCTGCCGGTGAACGAGGAAGCATTTACACATCGTAACGGACGTACGGCACGCTGGGACGCAACGGGTACATCTTACCTTATTCTTCATGCTGAAGAGAAACTTCCGGAATATATTCCTCAAGACATGGAAACAATGGAGTTGCCCGAAAATCCTGCCCGTCCTCCCAAATCCGTTTGGACTACTATATATATAGGTAAGGGGAAAAAGGAGAAGCTGAGCCGGATGGATATTGCCGGGTTCCTCTATAAGAAAGGTAATCTGACCCGCGAAGATGTAGGGGCGATTGATGTGAAAGAGCATTATGCTTTTGTAGCCGTTCGCCGGGCTAAAGTAAAACAGCTTCTGAACCTCATTCAAGGTGAGAAAATCAAGGGGATGAAGACTATTATCGAAGAAGCCAAGTAGGAGATTTTTCTTTTATTTTTCACTGTGTTTCTTTATAAATATTCATTTAGCAAGCATTTTTCTTTCACTCTATAAGTGATTATTCCCGTCAGGTTATATTTTCACCTTTTATCCCTTACTTGACATGTATAGATAACAATATGGTGTATATATGTTGTATAAACCAATAAAAAGAAAGAGAAATCTGCTTTAAAACAGTATTTTTATAAGGAAAGATTTGTGCACCGGAAATAAATTCGTAAATTCGCAAGGTCAAAAGACATAAACTAACGAAATGTTAAACCAAAAACAAACTTCAAATGAAAAAGCATAATTTCAATGCAGGACCTTCCATTCTTCCGCGTGAGGTGATAGAGGATACAGCGAAGGCTATTTTAGATTTCAACGGCTCTGGTCTCTCTCTGATGGAAATCAGTCACCGCGCCAAAGACTTCCAACCTGTGGTTGACGAAGCAGAGGCATTATTCAAGGAATTACTCAATATCCCCGAAGGTTATTCGGTACTGTTCCTGGGCGGTGGTGCTAGTATGGAGTTCTGCATGGTACCTTTCAACTTCCTTGAAAAAAAGGCTGCTTATCTGAATACAGGTGTGTGGGCAAAGAAAGCAATGAAAGAAGCTAAGGGGTTTGGTGAAGTTGTAGAAGTTGCTTCTTCCGCTGAAGCTACATATACTTACATCCCGAAAGATTACACAATTCCTGCTGACGCAGATTATTTTCACATAACCACAAATAACACGATTTACGGTACAGAATTGAAAAAAGACCTTGACTCTCCGGTTCCAATGGTTGCCGATATGTCTTCTGATATTTTCTCACGTCCGATCGACGTTTCTAAATATATCTGTATTTATGGTGGTGCGCAGAAAAATCTGGCTCCTGCCGGTGTTACATTCGTTATCGTGAAGAATGATGCAGTAGGTAAAGTGTCCCGTTACATCCCGTCAATGCTGAACTATCAGACTCATATTGACAACGGTTCTATGTTCAACACTCCTCCGGTAGTGCCTATCTATGCTGCATTGCTGAACTTGCGCTGGATCAAAGCACAGGGTGGTGTGAAAGAAATGGAACGTCGTGCTATCGAAAAGGCTGATATGCTGTACGCTGAAATCGACCGTAACAAAATGTTTGTAGGTACTGCTGCCAAGGAAGACCGTTCACGCATGAACATCTGCTTCGTAATGGCTCCCGAATACAAAGACTTGGAAGCTGACTTCATGAAGTTCGCTACAGAAAAAGGTATGGTAGGTATCAAAGGACACCGTTCAGTGGGTGGTTTCCGTGCTTCTTGCTACAATGCTCTGCCGAAAGAAAGCGTACAGGCTTTGATCGACTGCATGCAGGAATTTGAAAAACTTCATTAATAATATAAACAGAGTCACCACAGATTGCACGGATTTACACTGAAATCTTATTGAATATAGTGTGTAGACCGGTGAAATCTGTGGTGAATCTTTTTTCAAAAGATACAGATTAATTATGAAAGTACTTGTAGCTACTGAAAAACCGTTTGCCAAAGTTGCTGTAGACGGTATCCGTAAAGAAATCGAAGCAGCCGGATATGAGCTTGCTTTGCTGGAGAAATATACCGATAAGGCACAGTTGCTGGACGCAGTGAAAGATGCTAACGCTATCATTATCCGTAGTGATATTATTGATGCAGAAGTGCTGGATGCTGCCAAAGAATTGAAGATTGTAGTTCGTGCAGGTGCAGGATACGATAATGTAGACCTGGCTGCTGCCACTGCTCACAATGTTTGTGTAATGAATACTCCGGGACAGAACTCGAATGCAGTTGCCGAACTGGCTTTAGGGATGATGGTATACGCCGTTCGTAACTTCTATAACGGTACTTCCGGTACAGAATTGATGGGTAAGAAACTGGGTATCCATGCGTACGGAAATGTGGGTCGTAACGTTGCCCGTATAGCTAAAGGCTTCGGAATGGAAGTATATGCTTACGATGCTTTCTGCCCGAAAGAAGTGATCGAGAAAGATGGTGTGAAAGCTCTTGATTCGGCAGAAGAACTGTACAAGACTTGTCAGGTAGTGTCTCTTCATATTCCGGCAACTGCTGAGACGAAGAACTCTATCAATTACGCTTTGCTGAAAGACATGCCGAAAGGTGCTATGCTAGTGAACACTGCCCGTAAGGAAGTGATCAACGAAGCCGAGCTGATCAAATTGATGGAAGAACGTGCTGACTTCAAGTATATGACAGATATCATGCCTGCTGCTAACGCTGAATTTGCAGAGAAGTTTGCCGGACGTTATTTCTCTACTCCGAAGAAGATGGGTGCACAGACTGCCGAAGCAAATATCAATGCTGGTATTGCTGCTGCTCAACAGATTGTCGGTTTCCTGAAAGACGGCTGCGAGAAGTTCAGAGTAAACAAGTAAGTTATATTCTGAATAAAAACACTCTGTTACAGAATGTCTTTTTTAGAAATAAGTAGTATATTTGAGCCACAGATTTTCATGAAGTCTGTGGCTTTTAATTTATATATATAAAATACTAATATCATGGCAATAATTAAACCTTTCAAGGGCGTTCGTCCGCCGCAAGACCTGGTTGAACAGGTTGCTTCACGTCCTTACGATGTGTTAAATTCAGAAGAAGCACGTGCAGAAGCAGAAGGAAACGAAAAGTCTCTTTATCATATCATTAAGCCCGAAATAGATTTTCCTGTTGGCACGGATGAGCACGATGAGTGTGTCTATAAGAAAGCTGCCGAGAACTTCCAGTTGTTTCAGGATAAAGGCTGGTTAGTGCAGGATGCTAAGGAAAACTATTACATCTACGCCCAGACCATGAACGGGAAAACTCAGTACGGGCTGGTAGTAGGCGCTTATGTTCCTGATTACATGAACGGCATCATCAAGAAGCACGAACTTACCCGTCGTGATAAGGAAGAAGACCGTATGAAGCATGTCCGTGTGAACAATGCGAATATCGAACCGGTATTCTTTGCTTATCCCGATAATGCGAAACTGGATACAATCATTCGGAAATATACCGCCGAGAAGCCTGTTTATGACTTCATCGCTCCGGGTGACGGCTTCGGGCACACTTTCTGGATTGTTGACCAGGACGAAGATATTGCTTCGATAACTGCTGAATTTGCTAAAATGCCGGCTCTTTATATTGCCGACGGACATCACCGTTCCGCTGCCGCCGCTTTGGTGGGGGCTGAGAAAGCAAAGCAGAATGCGAATCATCGCGGTGATGAGGAGTATAACTACTTCATGGCTGTATGTTTTCCTGCCAATCAGCTGACTATCATCGATTATAACCGTGTAGTAAAAGACCTCAACGGACTGACTCCCGAACAGTTTCTTGCAGCATTGGACAAGAACTTTGTTGTAGAGGAAAAGGGAACTGAAATTTACAAACCGTCCGGTTTACACAATTTCTCGCTCTATCTGGGTGACAAGTGGTATAGTCTGACTGCAAAGGCAGGCACGTACAATGACAATGATCCTATCGGTGTACTTGATGTTACTATTTCTTCAAATCTGATTTTAGACGAGATTTTGGGAATAAAAGACCTCCGTTCCGATAAGCGTATCGACTTTGTTGGTGGTATCCGTGGTCTGGGAGAATTGAAGAAACGTGTCGACAGTGGAGAGATGAAAGTAGCTTTGGCACTTTATCCTGTATCCATGAAGCAACTGATGGACATTGCTGACACCGGTAATATTATGCCGCCCAAAACGACTTGGTTCGAACCGAAACTTCGTTCGGGACTAGTAATTCATAAATTGGATTAAAGTATATACTTTATAAAAATCGAGCGGTCAATCTCTCACAATCAACAAGATGTTTGTGAGAAGTTGACCGCTTGTTTGTGTTGAAATAACCGCTCGATTGCCTCTGAATGGCCGTTCGAATCTGCCTGAAAACCTGCCCGATTGAATCAAATGAGGCAGTCGTTTCGGTGAGATACTCTAATATTTTCGGGCAGCAGATGGAATTTCATTAAGAAAGCCGTATCTTTGCGGCATGACTGCTGAAGATACTTATAAAACTATCGTCGAACCTTCCGAAGGTATTTATACAGAAAAGCGAAGCAAGTTTATTGCCATCGCCTTGCCTGTGCGTACCCTTGATGAGATAAAAGCACATCTTGAAACGTATCAGAAGAAGTATTATGATGCCCGGCACGTATGCTATGCTTATATGTTGGGTGCGGCGCGAAAGGATTTCCGCGCCAATGATAATGGTGAACCTTCGGGAACGGCGGGAAAGCCCATCCTCGGGCAAATAAACTCTAATGAGCTGACTGACATTCTGATTATTGTAGTCCGTTATTTTGGAGGGATCAAGTTGGGTACGAGCGGACTGATTGTTGCCTATAAAGCAGCCGCTGCCGAAGCAATTTCCGCCGCTACCATTATAGAAAAAACGGTGGATGAGGAAGTGACTGTGATGTTTGAATACCCTTTTATGAACGACATTATGCGTATTGTAAAGGAGGAAGAACCGGAAATTCTCAGTCAGTCGTACGATATGGATTGTAGCATGACGTTGCGTATCCGTCGTTCCATGATGCCCAAACTGCGTGCACGATTGGAGAAAGTAGAGACTGCACGGATTCTTGAAGAAGAGTAATCCATTGCAGCTTGTCAGGCAGAATGAATGTAATAAAGAAAAGTAAGAATATATGGCATTTGAAGCAACAAAAAGAGAATGGTGTGAACTCTATACTTTCTTTCGTCTATTGGCGGAAGGAAAAGTAGCGTTGGGCACGGCTAAGGCGAAGAAGGGAGAGATCAGCTGGCCTGTCGCAATGATTCAACGGGAAGAACATGACGGAACACGCTGTTATTATATAGAAAAAGAGAGTGTCCGCATCAAAGGCGAAAATAGTGAGAAGTCCGTTCCCCGGGAAGATTTCGGGATTGTGGCAGAGTTAATCTTACAGGCCGTCAAATCTTCTTCGGAAGAGGAGGTCACTTCTCCCGATGGCGTGGAAGAGTTTCTGGATGAGGTCGCTATTTTCGATTTGGAAGCAAAGACGGAAGATCGTACCGATTTTTATATTGCTTTCTGGCATCCGGAGGCACCGTTGAGCGGGTTCAGCGTTCGTTCGCGGCTGGGGGCTATGAACCCGTTGTTGGACGGAGGCCGCACAGCCAACTTGAAACTGGAACAGAGCGGAGTCAAATTTGCGACTCCTACCGTAAATAAGATTAATGCGTTGCCGGAAGCTCCTAATGAAGTGGCAGAGCGAATGTTGCTGATTGAACGCTTGGGCGGGGTACTCAAATATTCGGACGTGGCAGATCGGGTATTCCGTAGCAATCTTTTGATGATTGATTTACATTTCCCCCGTGTGCTGACTGAAATGGTACGCATCATGCATTTGGATGATATTACCCGTATCAGCGAATTGACGGAAGTAATCAAACAGATGAACCCGTTGAAGATAAAAGATGAGCTGGTAAACAAACATGGTTTTTATGAGTTTAAAATAAAGCAGTTCTTGATGGCGTTAGCATTGGGCATGCGTCCGGCGAAGATATATACAGGACAGGATTCGGCTGTTGAAGGTATCTTGTTGATGGATGGGAGCGGAGAAGTACTTTGCTATCATAAGTCAGAAAGACCGGTGATGGAGGATTTTCTGTTTCTGAATACCCGTTTGGAGAAAGGTTCTCTGGATAAGGACAAATACGGTTTTCTGGAAAGAGAAAACGGAACGTATTACTTCAAACTGAATGCCAAGATCGGGCTCGTAAAACGATAATTGCAAGTGGTGAACGAGTTGTAAGTATAGTAAATATAGTATATGAAAACGAATGAAGTTTTAGAGAACATCAAAGCGCGTCGTAGTGTACGGGCTTATACTGACCGGCAGGTTTCGGAAGAAGACTTGCAGGCTATTCTGGAAGCTGCCACTTTTGCCCCCAGTGGGATGCACTTGGAGACGTGGCATTTTACTGCCATTCAGAATGCAGATAAACTGTCTGAATTGAATGAACGGATTAAAGGAGCTTTCGCTAAAAGTGACGAGCCGAAATTACAGGAACGCGGTCACAGCAAAACGTATTGCTGTTATTATCATGCCCCGACTTTAGTGATCGTATCCAATGAACCGACGCAATGGTGGGCCGGTATGGACTGTGCCTGTGCTATTGAGAATATGTTTTTGGCTGCCCATTCTCTGGGGATCGGTTCTTGCTGGATCAATCAGTTAGGAACAACTTGCGATGATCCCGAAGTCCGTGAATTGATAACTTCGCTGGGTGTACCGAAAGACCATAAAGTATATGGCTGTGTAGCTTTGGGATATGCCGATCCTAAAATCTCAATGAGGGAGAAGGCGGTCAAGGCTGGAACAGTGACTGTTGTCAGATAGGACCCAGCTATGTTTCCGGCAAACATGGAATGAAGGCAGTATGATAACCGGAAGATTCCGGCATCGTTTCTTATGTTCATTTAGCTCGGTGCTTATCGGAATACTTCGGTGCCTGCAAAGGTAAGCCCGGAGCTCAGCAAATGCGAGCCCCGGGCTTATTTTTTCCTGTGTACAGATTTCCTCTGGAAGTTTATTCTTATTCGAACCTTCCGTAGCGGGTCGGCAATAACTTCCGGTCTCCCAACGTATTGTCTACGCGGGCCACGTTCACCCAGAATTTATTATCACGTACGCTTTCTATCGGATACGCAGCTTTTTCGCGTGTATAAGAATGTTCCCAATTATCATTCACAATCTCATATTCGGGATGCGGGGCATTGATTAATACATTGTCATTCTTGTCTGCTTCTCCATCTTTCACTTCTTGGATTTCTTTCCAGATATTCAGCATGACATCCACGAAATTATCCAGCTCTGCTAAACTTTCGCTTTCGGTCGGCTCAATCATCAGCGTACCGTGAACAGGGAAGGAGAGAGTCGGTGCATGATAGCCATAATCCATCAGGCGTTTGGCAATATCATTCTCAGAGATTCCCGTTTCTTCATGTACTTTGCGGCATTCCAGAATCATTTCGTGTCCAACGAAACCGGTAGCTCCCCGATAAACAATACCGTAAGTATCTTTCAGACAGGCAGCCAGATAGTTGGCATTGAGAATGGCGATTTTAGTTGCCTGAGTCAGCCCTTCTGCTCCCATCATCCGGATATAACCGTACGTGATAGGCAAGATACCCGCACTACCGAACGGAGCTGCGGAAACTTGGTTTTGTGTATTGCCGAAGATCGAGTGTCCCGGTAAGAACGGCACCAGATGCTCTGCTACACAGATAGGACCTACACCCGGACCGCCACCACCATGCGGTGAAGCAAACGTCTTATGTAAGTTCAAGTGACAAACATCTGCACCGATGAATCCCGGATTGGTCAATCCTACTTGTGCATTCATGTTGGCCCCGTCCATATATACTTGTGCGCCGCAGGCATGGATAATCTCACAGATTTCTTTTATTTCCGTTTCGAAGATACCGTGTGTTGACGGATAGGTAATCATCAATGCTGCCAGTTCTTCTTTGTTTTCCAAGGCTTTGGCACGCAGGTCGTTCATATCCACATTTCCTTGCTCATCGCATGCGCAGGTGACGGTCTCAAATCCGGCTTGTATGGCAGATGCCGGATTTGTGCCGTGTGCCGAAGCCGGAATCAATATCTTATTGCGGTGTCCCTGACCGATACTTTCAAGATATGCACGAATAACGCGCAGGCCGGCATATTCTCCCGCAGCACCCGAATTTGGCTGCAGGCTGACACCTGCAAATCCGGTGATAACCTTCAGATCCTCACTCAGATTGCCGATCAGTTCACGATATCCTTCTGCCTGATCTTCCGGTACTAACGGGTGCATGCTCATAAATTCCGGACGACTCAAAGGCAGCATTTCAGCGGCTGCATTGAGCTTCATAGTGCACGATCCGAGAGAAATCATAGACTGTGCCAATGAAATATCCTTCCGGTCCAGACGTTTGATGTAACGCATCATTTCCGTTTCCGTATGGTATTTGGAGAATACTTCATGCGTGAGAAAAGAGGTGGTACGTTTCAGCGTTTTGTCGATGTTGCTCTTTTCCGGTACATCTTCTACCTTCTGGTAATCCTTGCCGGCAGCGATGGCGAAGATGGAAAGCAGCACATTCGTAGCTGCTACATCTGTTGTCTCGTCAATGCTGAAGCCTACATCTCCATTCTCATAATAGCGCAGGTTTACTTCCTTGCTCAATGCAATCGTGCGAATCTGTTGGGCTGAAACGTGTTCCGGCAGTTCGAAACGTAGTGTGTCGAAATACTGTGTATTGACTTGGGTATATCCGAATTTCTTTAATTGCTTGTCAAGGAAAACGGTGATGCTGTGGATGCGCGAAGCAATCGTTTTGATTCCTTCCTGTCCGTGATATACGGTGTAGAAGCCGGCCATTGTTGCGAGTAATGCCTGAGCCGTACAAATATTGGAAGTCGCTTTTTCCCGTTTGATGTGCTGTTCGCGTGTCTGCAGGGCCATTCGGTAGCAGAGTTTGCCATATTTATCTTTGGACCATCCGATGATTCGTCCCGGCATATTCCGCTTGTACTCGTCACGTGTGGCGAAGTAACCAGCCGAAGGACCACCGTAAAACATCGGTGTACCCAGGCGTTGTGTGGTACCGAATACAATATCCGCTCCCCATTCTCCCGGAGGAGTCAGCAGGGCAAGGCTCAGAATATCGGCGGCAACGGCAACTTTACAGTCCGCGTCATGTGCTTTCTTCGTAAAGTCGGCATAGTTTTCTACATTTCCGCTGGAATTAGGATATTGAAGAATGCAGGCGAAGATTTCCGGTGAGGGTTCAAATTCTTTGTATCTGCCTACGCGCAATTCAATTCCTTGTGGAATGGCACGTGTAGTCATTACTGCTAAAGTCTGCGGGAAAATGTTTTCGTCTACAAAGACTACATTGGCACCTGCTTTCTGCTGAGTGCGTGAACGAAGTGCGTACATCATGGTTACGGCTTCGGCAGCGGCAGTCGCTTCATCCAGCAGCGAACAGTTGGCAAGCGGCATAGCGGTGAGATCACAGACGGCGGTCTGGAAATTCATCAATGCTTCCAGTCTTCCCTGTGATACTTCCGTCTGATAAGGCGTGTAGGAAGTATACCACACGGGATTTTCGAATACATTCCGTTGGATAACGGCAGGAGTAATTGTATTATACCACCCCAATCCGATGTACGTAGTATACAGTTTGTTTTTACTTGCCAGTCCGGCAATGTGTTTCCCAAATTCGTATTCCGTCAACGGACTAGCCAGTGCCAGTGGTTCCTTCAGGCGGATGTTGGCAGGAATGGTTTTGTTGATCAGTTCATCCAGTGAGTCTACGCCTATTTTACGAAGCATCACGGCTGTGTCTTGTTCATTGATGCCGATGTGACGGCTAGCTAACAAATCTGTTTTCATAATTTTTGATTTATAAGTATCAGGTATTAAGTATTAGGTATTACCCATGCGGATATGAATATCATAAAGCTACGGTTATCATCAGCTACGGTTAATACCTAATACCTAATACTTAATACCTGAATTACTATCTGAAAAATGGGTTCTCTGCTTTTTCCATTCCGATGGTCGTAGGTGCACCGTGTCCGGGGTAGACGACTGTCTCGTTAGGAAGTACGAATAGACGGCTGCAAATGTGATCGATCAGTTCGTCGAAGTTGCCTCCTGACAGGTCGGCGCGACCGATACTGCCTTGAAACAATACGTCACCGGAGAACATGCAGTTGTCTTCTTTACAATAATACACGAGGCTGCCGGGTGAGTGTCCGGGAACATGGATTGCTTCCAGCTTGGTGTGTCCGAAGGTGATAATATCTCCGTCGTGCAGATATTTTCCCAATGGAACCGGCTTTTCCTGTAATTGGAAGCCGAACATGCGGCTTTGTTTCGGAGCTTCATCAATCCAGAACTCATCCGCTTTGTTGGCTTCTGCCGACAGACCGAATTCTTTCAGCATAAATGGATTGCCGAAGATGTGATCCAGATGTAAATGAGTATTCAGCAGATGCTTCACATTCAATTCATTGGTGAGGATGAACTTCTTTAGTGCTTGTTTTTCCTCTTCATAGAAGCAGCCTGGATCAATGACCACCGCCTCTTTTGTGTCATCCCATAAAACGTAGCAATTTACGGGAAACATATTAAATTCAAATCTCTTTATTTTCATGGTTTTGGTAACTCCTGATTCCTATATTTGTGAATATACTACCTTTTTGGTTTCAAAGAACTCTTCCTCAAAGTCTTCGCTCAGGCTGTGGATGACTGTTTTATGCTTGAACGGCATCGTTTCGTGCTCCAGTTCGCCTCCTTTGAGACAGATCAGTCCGTTAGGCAGAGCATTCTGCTGCTTGGGAGAAATGTTCTTTTTGATAATCTTGATCAGGTCCGCCAAAGGCATTACGGCACGACTTACCACAAAGTCGAACAGTTGTTTTTCCTCTTCTGCACGGGCATGGCGGAAGGTGACGTTTTTCAGTCCGATGGCATTTGCCACTTCTGTTGCCACGCGTACTTTCTTGCCGATGCTGTCTACCAGATGAAACTTGGTATCGGGGAAAAGAATTGCGAGCGGAATGCCGGGAAAGCCTCCTCCTGTACCCAGATCCATGATGCTGGTTCCGGGACGGAATTGAATCACTTTGGCGATGCCTAATGAATGGAGCACATGATGCTCGTATAAATTCTCGATGTCTTTGCGGGAGATGACGTTGATTTTCGCATTCCAGCCGATGTAGAGGTCGTATAGAGCAGCAAACTGTTGGCGCTGCTCTTCCGTCAGATCCGGAAAATATTTCAGTATGATTTCCACTTTAAGTATTTTGAATGGTGAATTTAGAATTATAAGTGAAATGAATATCCTCTTGCATCACACGGGGCAATAACAATAGGATATTCATTGGTGTTCAATCTTTTAATAACTGTTTAATCTTTCAAATCTCCGAGAATAGGGTTGCTGCCCAGCAGGTGTTCCATCATGGCGTATGGAATCGTGACTTTGACAGGACCCATCGAATACGGTGTGATATCGTATATATTATAGTAGAAGGTGATACCTTCCTTGCTCAGATAAAAGTTTTCTGTCGGTGTGATGTCTCCGGTCGAGGCATATCCCATGTCTTCCAGTGCCTCGTGTGTTGTCACTTTGTTGTCGGCCATCAGCTGGTTCCATATCAGGTCTGTCAGGGCTTCCTGATAGTCGCCTACAAAAATATCGTCGAGGCGAAGCGGACGCATCAGGGTAAGGTCCATATTTAGGAAAGTTGACATGTACATGCCATGTGCGCCTCCGGTATATTCGTTATAGTCAACGCGGTATACAAGCAGGTCTTTCTCATATAGTTGCACATGACTTTCGATGCTCTTGTAGTAGGAATACCATGCGCCTACTACTGCATCGCTCTCTTTATTCTTTTCGTCTTCGGCATACATAGGCTCCTGGTCGTGGCGGTACTCGTCAATATAGCTCTGAGCGTATTGCTTCACTACTGCTTCCGGTTTTTCGCCGATATATTTGTCTCCGAAGCATACGGAGATGAAGTATGCATTCAGACTATCTTTCAGCATATCATCCGATGACTTGACAGGATAGGCGAAGTTGATGATAATATTGCATGCCGGTTTGGCTGTATCATTAAAGAGGTGTGCCGTCTCGTTTACCTGTATACTATCGAACTGTAATGCTCCTGTGTTTTTGTTCATCTTGTCATGACAAGAAAACAAAAAGCCGCTTACCGAAAGTATAACCGCAAGCAGGCTGACATATTGTTTTTTCATACCCGTTTTTTCTATAAATTCAACATTGATCATATCTATCACTATCGACAAATATAAATGAAATAACCGAATACTGCGAATAAAAAAGGAAAAATATTCAGCTAGTTTTTTGGGTAATGCATATAGGGGATGCCATTGTTAATGATTCTTTTTTTCTTGCTTTTGTCACATATGTTACAGTTTTAATCGATGCACTGCACTTATCTTTGCAGAAAAAATAGATTATGGAACAGTTACATGCACATGAAGTCCTTCACATGATGGAGGGAAATAGTTATACTGAAGCAACTCTGAGAGCTGCAATCGTGGAGAAGTTTGGCGAACATCAGCGTTTTTATGCTTGTTCGGCAGATAATATGGAAGTAGACGAACTGATAGAGTTTCTCAAAAGAAAAGGGAAATTCATGCCAGCCGGTGAAGAGTTTACGGTGGATATCAGTAAGGTTTGCAGCCATTGATTCTTGGCGGGTGGTGTGGATAGCCAAGCGGTATAGTTAGTCAATAGGAATAATTAGACGAAGAAACGACGGGAGATACTTGTTCTAAAAGTATCTCCCGTCGTTTCTTCAGGGTGTGAGGGGGTGGATGAAAAGGGCTTGTTAGTTGTAGGTTGCCCCTGTTGTTTTTCTTAGCTAAGGAAATTTCATAGGTAGGGAAATCCCTACTTGCAAATAGGAAGAAGTCTTTGCAAAGAGAGTTTTCTCATGCTACATTTGTAGTATAAAACTACTAAACTATACTTAATATGAAAAAGAATCAGTACCTTATGTCTTTGTTGCTGGTGATACTGCTCAGCAGTTGCTATACCAGCAGAATTAATTATGAAAAATTGAGTCGTATCCAACTCGGAATGTCTTCTGGAGGGGTGATAGCTATTTTGGGTAAGCCAACTTATCGAAGTTTTGATGAAAAGGAAGAGGTCTTAGAGTTTTGCTATGGATTAAATATCGCAAAGATTTGGTTTGTTGATGATAAAGTAACTAAGATGAAGAATTATTATGACTATGATTGTAATAAAATTCGGATCGTAGAGGATAAGAAAGAAGACGATAAATCCTCAAAGAAAGATAAAAAAGAAGATACAAGTTCCAGAATACGTGTAACGACGGATGGAAAGCATATAATACAGACCGGTTCCATCATAGTCACTCCGGATGGAAAACATGAAACAGTGGTAAGTGATCTGGGTGGAATCATTATAACAGGGTCCGGTGAACATATACATGTTCATTAATACTTGCAGTTAATAGTTAATTCACCATACCTTTATCAATTCCGAATTTCTCATCCGTCTGGCATTCACCGGCAGGTTCTACATGTACCAAAATATCATAGACATTGTCTATAGAGCTTTTTATACTTTTTTCCACAGAATCGGCTATCTGATGTGCCTGTGTGATTGTTATTTGCGGGTTTACCTCTATGTCGAGGGTAATCATATAAAGATTCCCGATCATTCTTGACCTTACCCGGTGTGGATTACTCGCACCGGGTACTTGCTCCACCGCTTCGAATATCTTATTATATACATTGACATCTTTGACTCCATCCATCAATTCTACATTCGAATCGATGAAAATACTGATCGAAGATTTTATAATAAAGAGACTGATGATTAGTCCTGTGATAGAGTCGAGTATAGGCAGTTTGAATATGAACGTGAATATAAGTCCCAGCAACACACCGGAGGAGATGATCACATCATTACGCATATTGATCGCATTGGCTGTCAGCATGGAACTGTCTATTTTCTTTCCCTGTTTGTATTGATATGAAGCCAGCAGGAGTTTGCCGATGATAGAAAATATAGTGACGTATATAGCAATGGCCGATGGAATTTCTTTACTCTCGTCAGTGAAGATGCTTCCAATGGATGATATCAACATTTGCACACCCGCGTAAAAAATCACAAGCGACAGAATCTTAGTTGCAATCCCTTCGGCCTTTTCATAACCGAATACATACTTCTTGGAAGGCGGCTGATTGATAATGCGTGCTGTGAAAATCATGACAATGGAGATGATTACGTCCGTTGCCGAATCGATGCCGTCGCCCAGCACGGCAAGACTGCCGGCAAATAAGCCTATGATGATTTTTGATGCGGAAAGTATGGCGTTCCCGATAGTACTTATCCAAGAAGTTCTGATTAATATCTGCTCCCTTTTTGCTTTCATGTGATTAAGCCTTTGACATACCGGTTAATATGTAGCTGCCTTTCAAGTTGTTTTCTTTCATATAACTGACCACTTCTACCCGACAGGCCGACATTAAAGCGTATCCCGTTAAGTTCCTGTTTATAGCTTTGATGAACGAATACTCTGTATCGTTGTGGATGAAAGATATACGATGATATTCCATAACATAATGTGTTTAATAAGGACTAATATGTGGTCAAATATACGGATAATATCAGTAGTATGGATGAAAAAGGAGAATTATTTAATTTGATCATATTGCTGGAATAGTACATTTTTATTTTTATCTTTGTCTCCCGAAATGAAAAGACTAGCCTACATAACAGCAGTGATTCTTTCTCTCCTGATTATCTATTCAGGGGCAGGAGTGTCTATTGTCCATTACTGCTGTTCCCGTTGTGAGGCAGTGCAAGGCTGTTGTGCCAATGGCTGTCCCAAGTGTAAGAAGTCTCATACGTGCGATTCAAAGAAAGACTGTAGAGAAAAGGGCTGTACAGCCACTATCTATAAGCTCGATTTGATGAAGCATGTTTCCGCACTGACAGTTTCTGTTCCAGTGGTAACGCTTTTCTGTGAACAATCTTGTCAGTTATTTGCTTTTGCTTCCATAGATCAAACGGCAGACTATTCCAGTCTTCCCTTTCCGCCACCTCCCTGTCCGAGGCAGAAGTTGGCGTTACATTCTGTTCTCCTGATTTAGCGTTATTTCATTTTTTTGTGTCCGATGGAACTTTGTTTTCAGCCATTGCAGGTTATGAAAGCAAAGGGAATGAATGCAATTTAGTTGCAAGAGAAATGAATTAATTTTGTATCTCAACAATAAGTTTAAGAAAGAATGAAATATATGATAATGGGCCTGTTCTCATTACTTGCGGTTACAACCTATGCGCAAGTACGGGGGACGGTCAAAGATAATACCGGAGAACCCATTCCGGGTGCTAATGTATTCTGGATGAATACGGGTCAGGGAGTAACAACGAAAGAAGATGGTAGTTTTTCTATCTCCAAACCTTCGAAAAGTCACATGCTGGTGGTCAGTTTTATCGGTTTTCAGAATGATACGATTCATGTCAGCAAGAAGAATCAGGAGCTGGATATCATCCTTCGGGATGGTGTAGAGCTGAATGAAGTGAATGTGGTCAGCCGCAGAATGGGAACGATGAAGTTGCGGAGCAGTGTGATGAATGAAGAGATGATAAGCAGTGCCGAATTGAGTAGAGCTGCCTGTTGCAATCTTGGAGAAAGCTTTGTGACCAACCCTTCGGTGGACGTGAGTTATTCGGATGCTGCAACGGGAGCCAAACAGATTAAACTGCTCGGATTGTCCGGAACTTATGTGCAGATGCTGACAGAGAATATCCCGAACTATCGTGGCGCGGCTTCCCCTTATGGACTGGGATATGTTCCCGGTCCGTGGATGCAGAGCATACAGGTTTCCAAAGGAATCTCTTCTGTGAAGAATGGCTACGAAGCTATCACAGGACAAATCAATGTCGAGTTTAAAAAGCCGCAGTTGCCGGAAGCCGACTGGGTATCCGCCAATCTTTTCGCAAGCAGTACCAGTCGGTATGAGGCGAATGCAGATGCCACCCTGAAGTTGTCCAAACGCTGGAGCACCTCTCTGCTGGCACATTATGAGAACGAGACCAAAGCACACGACGGCAATGATGACGGCTTCGTAGATATTCCCCGGGTAGAGCAATATAATGTCTGGAACCGATGGGCATATATGGGAGATCACTATGTTTTTCAAGCAGGTTTCAAGGCATTGTCCGAAAGCCGGAACAGCGGACAGGCACATCATGCAGGTATGCAGTCCGATGATCTCTATAAGGTAGGAATCGATACCGAGCGTTATGAGCTTTTTACTAAGAATGCTTATATATTCAATAAGGAGAAGAATACGAATCTGGCATTGATTCTTTCTGCCAGCTGGCACAATCAGGATGCGATGTACGGACGAAAACTCTACAATGTAGACCAGACGAATGCGTATGCTTCTTTGATGTTTGAAACGGAATTTAATAAGCAGAACAGTTTCTCGGCAGGATTGAGTTTCAACTATGACGCCTATGACCAGCATTATCGGCTGGAGAATAAAACGGAATTGCCGCTTATAAAGGCATTTGCCAAAGAAGCGGTTCCCGGAGTCTATGTGCAATATACGTTGAATCTGAATGACCAGTGGATGCTGATGGCAGGTCTGCGCGGCGATTATAGCAGTGAGCACGGCTTCTTTGTGACCCCGCGTGCGCATCTGAAATACAATCCGAATGAGTATGTACACTTCCGCCTGTCTGCCGGAAAAGGTTACCGTACGAATCATGTACTGGCAGAGAACAATTACCTGCTTTCCAGCAGCCGAAAGGTTGAAATAGCGAACGGGCTGGATATGGAAGAAGCATGGAACTATGGCGCCAGCGTATCTACATATATACCCATATTAGGCAAGACGCTGAATATCAATGCCGAGTACTATTACACCAACTTCCTGAAACAAGTAGTAGTAGATATGGACAGCAATCCTCACGAAGTCGCTTTTTACAATCTCGATGGACGTTCCTATTCGCATGTGTTCCAAGTAGAGGCAAGCTATCCTTTTTTCAAAGGATTTACTTTGACAGGGGCTTACCGTCTGACGGATGCTCAGACAACCTACAAAGGTCAGCGGATGGAGAAACCACTGACCAGTAAATACAAGGGATTGCTGACCGCTTCGTATCAGACACCACTCGGAATATGGCAGTTTGATGCTACGCTCCAACTCAATGGCGGAGGAAGAATGCCTGCTCCTTATGAATTGGCGGACGGTCAGTTGTCCTGGGAGCGCCGCTACGGTAGTTTCGAACAATTGAGCGCTCAAATAACCCGCTATTTCCGTCGTTGGTCCATCTACGTAGGAGGGGAGAACCTGACCAACTTCAAACAGAAGAACCCGATCATTGATGCTGCGAATCCGTGGGGAAGTAACTTTGACTCTACGATGATATGGGGACCTGTGCACGGAGCAAAGGCGTATATCGGAGTACGTTTCAATCTGGCAAGAAACAGTGACTAAAGTGATAAAAACAGAAATGAATGATGACCATTAAAAGAATAAGAAAAATGAAAACAAGAAGATGGATGGCCACTTTCGTGGTGGCTCTTTTGAGTGTGACAGCTGTACTGGCAAAAGACATTCGCGTCGTAGTATTCAAAGTCTCTCAGATGCATTGCGAGAACTGCGAGAAGAAAGTGAAAAACAATATGCGCTTTGAAAAAGGTGTGAAAGAACTTTCTACCGAGCTGAAGGACAAAACGGTGTCTATCACCTACGATGCCGAGAAGACGGACGTGAAGAAGTTGCAGGCAGGATTCAAGAAGTTCAATTACGAGGCGGAGTTTGTGAAAGAAACCAAACAGGAAGGCAAGAAAGACGGCAAACAAGAATCTCAAAAAGAAGAAAAGAAAGCCGATAAGAAGTAATCGAACAAATACCCATATTGGCTTGTTTTATAACTACTAATCATTAAAGAGTAAGGATTATATGGGTAATATAGCAAAAAAGGCGTTTCCCGTGCTCAATATGCATTGTGCGGGATGCGCTAACAATGTAGAAAAAACAGTGAAAAAGTTGTCGGGAGTCGTTGATGCTTCCGTCAACTTTGCTTCAAATACATTGACGATTTCTTATGAGGACGACAAGCTGACTCCCGGAGAAATTCGTGCAGCGGTACTTGCTGCCGGTTATGACTTGATTGTAGAAGAAGCGAATAAAGAAGAACGTCGGGAGGAGGAGCAGCATAAGCGTTATCTCCGCCTGAAACGGAAAGTGATCGGTGCGTGGATATTTGTCGTACCGCTCCTTATCTTTTCTATGGTATTGATGCACATGCCATATTCTAACGAGATACAGATGGTGCTCACCATTCCGGTAATGGTACTCTTCGGAGGCAGTTTCTTTACGGGAGCATGGAAGCAGGCCAAGGTCGGGCGTAGTAATATGGATACGCTGGTCGCGTTAAGTACCTCGATAGCCTTCCTTTTCAGTTTATTCAATACCTTCTTTCCGCAGTTCTGGACAGATCGCGGATTGGAACCACACGTCTATTACGAAGCTTCCGCAGTGATCATTGCTTTCGTTCTGACCGGAAAAATGATGGAGGAACGTGCCAAAGGAAATACTTCGGACGCAATTCGCAGGCTGATGGGAATGCAGCCCAAAGTGGCGCGTGTGTTGCGTGGCGGGATAGAGGAGGAGATACAAATAGACCTCTTGCAGGTAGGCGATAGGGTTGTAGTCCGTCCCGGCGAACAGATTCCGGTGGATGGCCAGCTTTCGGAAGGAGAATCGTATGTGGATGAAAGTATGATTAGCGGTGAGCCGATTCCGGTAGAGAAGAAAAAGGGCGACAAAGTCCTTGCCGGGACAATCAATCAGCGCGGGTCATTTATCATTCGTGCCTCCCAGGTGGGAAGTGATACAGTGCTTGCGCGCATCATTCACATGGTGCAGGAAGCACAAGGCAGCAAAGCTCCTGTGCAGCGTATTGTCGACCGTATTACTGGGATTTTTGTCCCTGTCGTGCTCGGAATCGCCATCCTGACATTTATATTGTGGGTTGCCATCAGTGGCAGTGAGTATATTTCTTACGGTATTCTTTCTGCTGTATCTGTTCTGGTCATAGCCTGTCCCTGTGCTTTGGGGCTTGCCACTCCTACTGCATTAATGGTAGGAATCGGTAAGGCTGCCGGACAGCATATTCTGATCAAAGATGCCGTTGCTCTGGAACAGATGCGTAAGGTCAATGTAGTGGTGCTGGATAAAACCGGGACATTGACTGAAGGGCATCCTACCGCTACCGGATGGTTGTGGGCACAGCCGCAGGAAGAACATTTCAAGAATGTACTTCTGGCTGCCGAACTAAAATCGGAGCATCCGTTGGCAGGTGCGATTGTAACTGTACTTCAGGATGAGGAAAAGATAACTCCCGCTCCTTTGAGCAGCTTTGAAAGTATCACAGGAAAAGGGATAAAGGTGTCTTATCAGGGCAATACTTACTGGGTAGGAAGCCACAAACTTCTGAAAGATTTCAGTGCTACGGTCAGTGATGTCATGGCGGATATGCTGGTACATTACGAATCGGATGGGAACGGAATTATATACTTTGGACGTGAGAACGAGCTTCTGGCTATTATTGCAGTTTCCGACCCGATAAAGGCAACTTCTGCTGAAGCGGTGAAAGAACTGAAACGACAGGGTATTGACATCTGTATGCTCACCGGTGACGGACAGCGGACGGCTTTGGCGGTCTCTTCCCGTCTGGGCATTGAGCGTTTTGTGGCAGATGCCTTGCCGGATGACAAAGCCGAATTTGTGCGTGAACTGCAAATGCAAGGAAAGAAAGTAGCCATGGTGGGCGACGGTATCAATGACTCGCAGGCTCTTGCATTGGCTGACGTCAGCATTGCGATGGGGAAGGGAACGGACATCGCCATGGATGTCGCTATGGTGACATTGATGACTTCCGATTTGTTGTTACTCCCCAAAGCCTTTGAACTGTCCAGACAGACTGTACGACTGATCCATCAGAATCTTTTCTGGGCATTCATCTACAATCTGATCGGTATTCCTATCGCTGCCGGAGTCTTATTTCCTGTCAACGGATTGTTGCTGAATCCGATGCTGGCAAGTGCTGCTATGGCATTCTCCAGTGTGAGTGTAGTGCTCAATTCGTTGAGTTTGGGAAGAAGGAAGATTTAAGCAGAGAGCATATAAAGCGCTCCTTTATGATTTTAAATTAGGCACGGATTAACACGGTTTTTAATAGTTTGTTTAATCTCTTAAAACCGTGTTAATCCGTGTAATCCGTGCCTAATATTATTATGTTGACCGATGTTTAGAAGTAGCTTTTATTACCAGACTCAACTGTTTCTAAACTCCAGAGGAGACATTCCCACATGCCGTCTGAAGAATTTGCAGAAGAAAGAGGGATTAGGAAAATTCAACGAATAAGCTATCTCCTGAATCGTCATATCCGTGCCTTTTAGTTGCGCTTTGGCATCGATAATGACGATATAGGCTATGGTATCCAGCACGCTTTTTCCCGTCACTTGCTTGACGGTGGTGCTCAGATGCTGAAGAGAGATTCCCAGCTGATCGGCATAGAACTGTGCACAGCGCTGATCCTTGTAGTGTTCAGTAATTAATTGAATCAACTTCCGGCAAATCTCCTTCTTACGGTTTGAATGATTGTTTCCCGTATAATTCCGGTACATCAGCTGGACACTTGTCAGAATAGTCTGAAGCGACAGGTCTGCCAATTTGGAATCCATTTTGAAAGACTCGTCACAACTGGCATGAGATAATAAGGCAAAATATTCCTTCAGATAGTCGGCGATATTTTCGGAAAGAGGGATGATAGGCTGTTCTATCAGTTTGGGATAGGCGCTTCCGATTGTCGTCAACAGATTGATATGCCCGATACATTTGGCGGAGAAACCGGCAAAGCAGAGACTTACCTTTTCCGCTTTCTCGCGGAACTGAATGATGGTGCCGGGCAATAAAGTGATCAGGTCATTCGGGTGAACCTCATATTCCAGCAGGTTGATGGAGACTTTCATAGTACCTTCCGTACAGACTGCGAAAATGCACGCCTGTAACCGGCACGATTGTTTGTAGATGTTCAGAATATCTTCAGTTACTTTGGTCCATGCTAACACCTCCAGGGGCAAATCTACTTGTGGAACTTCCATTTTCATAAGAGTGTTTGTTATCTTTGGTTTAAAGTGCTTGTTATATTCGGTCTACAAATGTACGATTTTTCTTTTTATTTCTTACTTTTGTCCTCATGAAAACTGTATTAGTCGATTGGAATTTGATTCCGTACTCCGAAGCATGGCAGCGGCAGACGGAATGGTTTGATGCCGTTGTCCGTGCAAAAGCGCAGGGAGAAACGTACGAAAATCGTATTATAATGTGCGAACATCCGCATGTCTATACTTTGGGGCGTAGCGGAAAGGAAAATAATATGCTGTTGAATGACGAGCAGTTGAAAGCCATTCAGGCTACCCTTTATCATATAGATCGGGGAGGGGACATCACTTATCATGGTCCCGGACAGTTAGTTTGTTATCCGATATTGAATCTGGAGGAGTTTCAGCTGGGATTGAAGGAATATGTGCACCTGCTCGAAGAGGCTGTGATACGTGTCTGTGCTTCCTATGGCATTGAAGCGGGGCGGCTTGAGAAGGCGACAGGTGTATGGCTGGAGGGAAACACCCCCCGTGCCCGTAAGATTTGCGCGATCGGAGTGAGGAGCAGCCACTACGTCACTATGCACGGTCTGGCTCTGAATGTGAATACGGATTTACGCTATTTCAGCTATATTCATCCCTGTGGATTTATAGATAAAGGCGTCACTTCCCTTCGTCAAGAGTTGAAGCACGAAGTGCCTGTGGACGAAGTGAAGCAACGCCTTGAATGCGAGCTTAGGAAACTGCTTGAAAGAGCTTAGAACACTATTCCAACACTGAGTTGCCACGTACGGTGCATAAAGCAGTCGCTGTCTGCCAGTGCGTACGAGAAGTCTGCACGGATTGGCCAGAAGTTGATTCCGCATCCCAGTGTACCGTAGTTGCCTGTACCTTTGTCATTGTCTCCGAAATGGTATCCTGCGCGGACTACACCGTATTTCAAGAAGTTGTATTCAGCTCCGATACCGGCTTGAAGATGGCGGTATTCGGATGGCAGCAGATAGTTCAAGTCGAGTGCTACTTGCAGGCGGTTTTCCATGCTGAACGGAAGATCGACCGCTCCACCCAGTCCGAGTCGGGCAGGCAGCTTCTGACCGTCCAGTTTACCGCCTAAGTTGGCGGCCTGAAAGCCGATAGTCCATGAGGCCATTTCATCCAGAATAGCCATGCTGCGATGATAGCTGGCACCGAAATCCATAGATACCGATCCTTTGCTGTCCGCGTCCTTATAGGCTTTTGCCTGTAGATATCTGAGCGTTAATGATACCGACAGGTTCTTGGCTATATTTCTGAAATAGGCAGCCTCCAGATTCCAGGCACGGGCATGGTCTTTCGGACCATCCTCCCAATGAAAATCAGCATCTTTATAATGACGGAATCCTACGGTAAATCCATGTTTCCCTTCCCGTCCGATGCGGTAGAAGAGGGAAGCGCTGTGCATACCATAGTCCTTATTTATGTCAGCGTATGAGTAGCTGGCACCCATTACATCCTGTGAGAAAGCGATGGTGGAAGCGTTATGAAAGATAGCCGTACTTCCGTTGTCAGTGATAGCTAATCCTGTGCCGGCCATACCTGCCGATTGGGCATCCGGAGTAATCTCCAGAAAAGAGGCGTTTGCCACTCCTTGTGCTCCCAGAAAAGCAGGCAACAAACACGAGGCGAGAAGGAAATGTTTTACTCGTTTCATAATCATTTGTTTTAAGGGTGAGACATCCGGACGACACGTATGCCTGTCCACGATTTGTTATTGTTGAGCATTTGGCTGAGAGGCTCTTCGCTGAGGACAACCTTGCCCAGAGTAGAAGAAGCATGGAGCAAATGCAACTTTCCGTTTACAAAGTTAGCTATCCCTACATGAGCTATATCCAGTCCCGGAAGCTTCGTGGTGATAGCAATCACGTCTCCGTCCATGATCCACGGGAGTCCCGTGTCGGGCAGTTTGTTTTTAGGCAGCCAGTGCACCTTCTTTCCGGACAATGCTTTCTCATATTCAGCCATCCGTTTGACGTTTTCCGGCGAATCTGCCAGATGCTTGTATTGCTTGGGATGGGTGGACATATAAGAGAGGGATAGCTTGGTGGTCTGTGCGCTGTTTCGGGCGGTGACATCTTCCAGAAGTCCCTGGCGGACACCGTTCTCAATCCAGTCGGAGGTATAGTGAAGCCGCGAAGTATAGCCGTCTATGATGCCGTCCCGGTAACGTATCTTTTGCAGGTTATCGGCAAAAGAAGAACCCAATGCCTGTGCCAGCGTATATTCTACAAAGGTGAGGCAATCTACTGTTTGGGGGGCGATGACTAACGTCTCTTCTGTTCCCTGATCCAGCGTGTTGGCTACATACTTTGTGCCCAGATACGATTTTCCGATTCTTAACATCGGCTCCGCATCTTGGGGAAATACGACACCGTCACGCAGCCACTTTTCCAGTTCCTGCGTCCACTGTTGCTTGTATTTGAAGTTGTCCCGATATCCCCAGCCATGTCCTCCTGTAGGGTAGACATGAAGTGATGCGGGAACATTGTTCTTCTGTAGGGCGAGATAATAGTTCACCCCGTTGGAAGGAGGCACAGCGCCGTCATCGGAGGAGAGAACGATAAATGCCTGCGGAGTATCAGATGTCACTTGCAGTTCGTTGGAGAAGTGTCGTATCTGCTCCGTTGTCGGGCTTTTGCCCAGAAGCTCATTTCTCGAACCTCCATGAGTGTTTTGCAGCATGGTAACTACCGGATAGAGCAGAATCTGAAAATCCGGACGGGTTTCCGCACTGTAATGGGTAGCGAGGGTAGAGGCCAGGTGACCTCCCGCAGATGCTCCCATAATTCCTATTTTACGAGGGTTGATGTTCCATTCTCCGGCATGTTCACGTACGATGCGAATTGCTCTTTCTGCATCCGACAAGGGCACTTCGCAATGACCGTTCGGCATCCGGTATTTCAGTACAATGTAAGTGATGCCTTGTCCGCAGAACCAAGGTGCCATGTCATGTCCTTCATGATCCATCGCAAGGCGGCTGTAGCCGCCTCCGGGACACATGATGACCGCCATTCCGTTCGGCTGTGGGGCACGGTAAACGGTTATGGTGGGGGCTGTGACATTGCTGAGCCTATGGGGTGACACTTCCTTTTCACCACCGGTCAGTCCGTTGGAGTTGGGAGCACCGTTGGGCCACAAAGGCAGCTCGACAGGCTGTTGTGCAAATGTCATTGCAGTCATAAGTGATACTATAACAGATAATAGTTTCCTCATATTATTTTACTTTCATGGAAGCCTTGATAAAGTAGAGGATCAATAAAGCGTAAGCTCCTAATGCTAACACTTCCGACCAAGTATTGTTCAGCCATGTTTCGTTGACCAGATTGACGCCGCCGAAACGCATTGCCGCACTGACTACGCCCATCAGAGCGCCTCCAGCAATGAAGCCGGATGCCAGCAGTGTTCCCTTTTCACCTCGTTCCGTATTGAGCGCTGTATCTTTGCTGCGGCTCGTAACGTACCAGTTGACGGCACCACCCACTACCAACGGCACGTTCAGTTCCAATGGAATAAACATACCCAGTGCGAATGCCAGTGCGGGAATTTTGAAGAATGTCAGTACAATGGCCAGTACAGCACCGATACCGTACAGCAACCAAGGTGCGCCTACACCGCTCATCAACGGCTCTATCACGGCAGCCATCGCATTGGCCTGCGGTGCAGCCAGTGCGCCACTGGTGAATCCGTATGTCTTGTTCAGGATAATCATGACACCGCCTACTGTAGCTGCTGAAACGATTGTTCCCAAGAATTTCCATGTTTCCTGTTTGGCAGGTGTGCTACCCAGCCAATAACCAATTTTCAGGTCAGTGATGAAACCGCCTGCCATTGAAAGTGCCGTACATACCACACCACCCATAACGAGCGCGGCAACCATGCCCGAAGGACCTTTCAGTCCGACAGCCACCATCACTACGGAAGCCAGAATCAGTGTCATCAGCGTCATTCCCGATACCGGATTGGTTCCTACGATGGCGATCGCATTGGCGGCTACGGTAGTAAACAGGAACGAAATACCTGCTACGAGTGCAATCGCTACCAGTGTATGTACTATATTTCCCTGCATGATGTCGAAGTAGAAGAACAGTACAATCAGAATCAGCGTAATGATAGAACCGATAGCGATGATTTTCATTGAAAGGTCGCGCTGTGTACGCATGATATTTTTTTCTACGTTGCCCTTGCCACCCATTTCTTTGGCAGCCAGTCCGACAGCGCTCTTGATGATTCCCCATGAGCGGATGATACCGATGACACCTGCCATGGCAATACCGCCGATACCGATGCTTTTGGCATAATACTTGAAGATTTCTTCGGGGCTCATCATGCCTACCGTAGAGGTGATCTCAGGATTCCATGCGTTCAATACGCTGTCTCCCCAGATGGCAGACATTCCGGGAATGATGATCCACCACACTGCCAGTGATCCGGCACAGATGATGGAAGCATATTTCAGTCCGACGATGTAGCCCAGGCCGAGTACGGCAGCTCCTGTATTTACTTTAAATACCAGTTTCGCTTTCTCTGCCAGCATTTCTCCGGCGCCGCATACACGGGTAGTGAAGTTCTCGTTCCACCAGCCGAAAGTGGCTACGATGAAGTCATACAATCCACCGATCATTCCTGCCATCAGTAACGGTTTAGCCTGACTGCCGCCTTTTTCGCCGGATACCAGTACCTGCGTTGTAGCAGTCGCTTCCGGGAAAGGATATTTGCCGTGCATATCGCTGACGAAGTATTTACGGAAAGGAATCAGGAACAGGATACCCAATACACCACCCAGCAATGAACTGATAAATACCTGCATAAAGCTGACCGTCATTTCGGGATATTTGACTTGAAGGATATAGAGGGCGGGAAGGGTGAAGATGGCTCCGGCTACGATGACACCGGAACATGCCCCGATGGACTGGATAATTACATTTTCTCCTAACGCATTTTTTCTTTTAGCTGCTCCAGAGACTCCTACGGCGATGATGGCGATTGGAATAGCTGCCTCGAACACTTGTCCCACTTTCAGCCCCAAATAGGCGGCTGCTGCCGAGAAAAGGATTGCCATGGCGATACCCCACGTTACTGACCAAAAATTTACTTCCGGATAATTCTTGGAAGGACTCATCAGGGGATTGTACACTTCCCCCGGTTTTAACTCTCTGAACGCGTTTTCAGGTAGTCCGGTGAATTTGTCTTCTTCTTGTTTCATATTATATTTTTAGTAGTTTATGCTTTAAGACTTCAAAGTAAACAAAAAAAAAGGAGAACCAAAAGATTCTCCTTTACGTTTTATGGTCTATTTTTTCTTACTTCTCATCTTTCTTCTCATCTTTCGGGGTCATATCGCCTTCAATATAGAGTCGTACCATCTCTGTTTTTGCATTGGTACGCAGGGTTATTGATTTTTTGAAGTGTCCCGGATATTTGCCTGTTCCGTTATAAGTTACTTTGATTGTACCTTTCTTTCCCGGCTGGATCGGTTCTTTGGTATATTCCGGCACTGTACATCCGCAAGATGCTACTGCCTGATGAATTACTAAAGGAGCGTCACCGATATTAGTGAAAGTGAATACGCAGCTTACTACCGGACTGTTTTCAGAGAATTTTCCAAAATCGTGTGTTGTTTTGTCAAACTTGATATCAGCGTTAGTCTGGGCAAAAGCGAAACTTACTCCTACCACTAACAAGGTCATTAAAAAAAGTATCTTTTTCATTCTTCCTTCTTTTTATTGATTACGAATGACAAAGGTAATGCTTTTTCCGGAAAGTATCCCGTTGGCAGAGTTAATTTAATCGAAAAAAGGGAATAAAATACTTCGGCTTGTCGTTGAGCTCCCGGCTTGGTAACCTTGACCGCCGAGCTTAATAAACCTGACCAGCGAGGTGAGAATGATTAAGCACCGAAGTGGGCAGGGTTAAGCACCGAGGCGAATCGAACTGAGTACCGGGACGAATAACTCTGTTTGCCCGATTAATTTCTTTCCGAATGGTTTTGAATGAAGAATTGGCTGCGCTATCACGCTGCAAAGTAATTCTTCATTCTTCATTTCAAATCGGAAATGAACTAAATTATAAATTGAGGATTAGGCACGGATTACACGGATTTCACGGTTTTAGTGCTATGATTACGTAAAAAACAACCGTGTTCATCCGCGTAATCCGTGCCTAAATATATTCTTTTCCGATTCGAAAGCAAATCGGCGGCGGCGAAATTCTTTCTTTTCTTTCTTAATAATTCTATTTCTTTAGAATAGAATTCTCTACTCTTCTCTTCTCTACTGGTTTTGATTGGGTTTTTGCGCCCTATTCATGGGCGTTTCAGAGCTTAGGTTTTTTTATTAAGCCATTTTTTCCGCCATGTTTTTCATCTGATTTTCTCCAGCCGAATGAACTAAATGAAGACTATTTCTTTAATCCGAATCCCAGCATCATCCCGTCGTAGTTTTCAGCAAGTGAGCTTACTGTTTTCAGTGCGGTGCTGTTTGTCTTGCTGCCGAGGAATGTCATTAATTTGAGTAGTTTGTCGGAGTTGAACAGCAGGTCCATAGAGTTGGAGGTGCAGTTCACTTTCGCGTGCAGGTTCAGGAGTTTCAGGTATTTCAAGTCTACCTGTTTGGTAGAAGCGTTATATGAATAGGTACCACTCAGTTTCTTTTTTCCAACAGTGCTTGTAAAGGTGCTGTCGGCGTTGAAAGTGAAACTCATTTGTCCTTCTTTGATGCCCACTTTGGTTAGTTGTTCGTTCAACTTGTTTTCTGCCATCGTGGCGGCTGCGGCTCCTCCTGCTTTCATCAGCAGATTGTCCGATTCAAATTCTACTGCCGATCCGCTGTAAGTCCATGTGCCTGTCATGTCTATCGTTTCGGGTGTTCCGGTGATGGCGTTTACTACTTTGGAAATGTTGTCTTTATTGAGCAAATCTTTTAATGATTGTGCCTGACTGTTGCTTGCTGTCAATGAGAATATTGCAATCCATGCAATAAATAAAATGTTCTTTTTCATTTGCGTTTACTTATTTTTATAGAGTTCTTTACTGATGTTTTCTATATAGTCGAGGATTTCGGTACGCCCTGTGCGGTCTTCCGAGGAAGAGACGAAATAAGGAGGGAGTTCTTCCCATTGCTTGCCCAGTTCGCGCAGATAAGCGTTGATATTCATTTTCAGACGTCCGCCTTTCAACTTGTCTGCTTTGGTGAAGATGATAGAGAAAGGGATGCCGTTTTCGCCTAACCATTCCATAAATTCCAGATCTATTTTCTGAGGCTCCAGACGACTGTCTATCAGTACAAACAGGTTTGTCATCTGTTCCCGTTCGAGGATATAGTCTTCGATGATGGTACGTATCTGGTCTTTGCCTTTTTGTCCGCGTCTGGCGTAGCCGTATCCGGGAAGATCGACCAAATACCAGCTTTGGTTAATCAGGAAGTGATTGATAAGCATTGTTTTACCCGGTGTGGCTGAGGTCATTGCCAGTCCTTTGCGGGCAGTCAGCATATTGATAAGGCTCGACTTTCCTACATTCGAACGGCCAATGAAGGCGTATTCGGGAAATACTCCTGTCGGACATTTCCTTACGTCCGTGTTGCTAATCACAAATTCTGCACTTGTTATTTCCATTTTATTGTCATTTATTTCTTTGTTTTTCTACTTCTAATAAACTCTCTTGTCATTTCTAATAAACTATTGCGTCGTTTATAATAAATTCTATCATTATTTATTATAAACGTTGGAACACCTGTTTTTAAGGGGTTTTTACCGCTTTCTCTTTTCCGGACAGCAACATGATCCCCGCAAAGGTAAGGCTTCCGTTTAACATTAGCAATTCATAGCCAAATTTATATCCGGTTTCTTTGCTGATCCACCAGTCCAGAGCGTAGCAGAGCACCGGAGAGGCGATGGCGATGAGCGGGACCAGCCGGTCGTTTGTCTGCCGGCGGGTGAATAATCCGAAGGCGAACATGCCCAGTAAAGGTCCGTATGTGTAGGATGCGATGATGTAGATCGCGTCAATCACGCTTTTGTTGTTCAGCATTTCCACCAGACAGATGAAGAAAGCCAGCAGGACGGAGAGGAGCAGATGCACTCTCTTTCTTTTGCGGCGGGCCACTTCTTCCGTGTCCTTCTCTGTGTTTAGCAGGTCTATGCATACGCTGGTGGTCATGGCAGTCAGGGCGGAATCCGAATTGCTGAAAGCTGCGGCGATGATGCCGATCGTAAAAAGAATCAGTACCGAATGTCCCAGATATCCTTGTGTGGCAAACATGGGAAGGATATCATCATTCATAGCCGGCAGTTCCAGTTGCATTTGCCCGGCTAAGGCAAGCAGCAGGATGCCCAGACACAAAAACAGGAAATTCAGCGGGATGAATGAGAATCCGTAGCAGTACATATTCTTTTTGGCCTCGCGCAGGTTGCGGCAGGAGAGGTTCTTTTGCATCATATCTTGGTCGAGTCCGGTCATTACGATCACGATAAAGATTCCGCTAAAGAATTGTTTGAAGAAGTTTTGGCGGGAAATCCAGTCGTCGAATACGAAAATCCGGCTATGTTCGCTGTTGCGGATGGTTTGTACGATGCCGTCAAAGCCTGTATCCAGCTTCTGTATCGTGAAGTAGATAATGAAAAGCAGGGCTGCGATCAGGCAGAACGTTTGCAGGGTATCTGTCCATACAATCGTTTTGATTCCACTTTTGTGGGTGTATATCCATACGAGGGTTACGGAGCCGACAGCAATCACCCAGAAAGGAATATGCATCTCCTGAAACACATGAGTGTGCAGGATCAGACAGACGAGATACAGTTTGGCTGCTGTTCCCAGCATACGGGAGAGCAGGAAGAAGAAAGAACCGGTGCGGTAAGTGTGTACGCCGATACGTGTGCCGAGATATCCGTAGATGCTTGTCAGGTTTAGCTTGTAGTATAGCGGCAGCAATACATGCGCTACGATCATGTAGCCGAAAAAGAAGCCGAGCACCGTTTGCATGTACGTCATGTCCATTCCCCGTACCATGCCCGGTACGGATACGAACGTCACGCCGGAAATAGAAGCGCCAATCATGCCAAAAGAGACTACATACCAAGGTGATTTGTTTTCTCCTTTAAAGAACGCTGCATTTGATCCGCCTTTGTGTCCGGTGATGTGGGCTATCAACAATAACCCTGCAAAATAGCATACAATAGTGACAAGTATCATCATATCGGCTGCAAAGGTAACACTTTTAGCTCCTTTTTATATATCAAATAGCACTATTTATCGACAAATTCCGTTTGATATAGGTATAAAAAAACAATAATCCGTATCTTTGCGCTCGAAACAGATCGAATTTCATTTGTAGTCTATATGAACCAACAATATCCTTCCGTCCTGCTCGAAAAAGCAGTAGGCGAATTTTCCAAACTTCCGGGCATCGGGCGTAAGACGGCGATGCGGCTTGTATTGCATCTGCTCCGGCAGGATACAGCCACTGTGGAGGCATTCGGCAACTCCATTATTACGCTGAAACGTGAAGTGAAGTATTGTAGAATATGCCATAATATATCGGATACTGAAACTTGCCAGATTTGTGCCAATCCGCAGCGTGATGCTTCCACTGTCTGCGTGGTAGAGAACATCCGCGACGTGATGGCGGTAGAGGCTACCCAGCAGTATCGGGGACTTTATCACGTACTGGGCGGAGTGATCTCTCCGATGGACGGGGTAGGACCGAGTGACCTGCAAATTGAGAGTCTGGTACAGCGGGTATCCGAAGGCGGGATCAAAGAGGTCATCCTCGCTTTGAGCACTACGATGGAAGGAGATACCACCAATTTCTATATCTACCGTAAACTGGAGAAGATGGGAGTCAGACTGAGCGTAATCGCACGTGGCATATCTGTTGGCGACGAACTGGAATATGCCGATGAAATCACCCTGGGACGCAGTATTGTCAACCGGACTCTTTTTACCGGAACCGTATAACCTGAATTAATTATTTGAACGAATATCGTAACTAACATGGAAGAACAGATAAAACGCGCAGTGAGAAACTTGAATATCAGTTATGTTTTCTTTTGGGTGCTTCCCGCATTCTTGCTCGGGGCAGGGGAGTTCGACCTCCTTCCTGTGGGAGCTTTGGTTGACAATGTGCAGGCTACCTATTATTTTGAGACTATTGGCATTCTGCTGACCGCTTTATGCGTGCCGCTTGCATTGAAGCTATTCAGCCTGGTACTGAAAAAGAAAATAGACTACATGACCATTCCCCTTGCATTAAAACGTTATGTGCAGTGGAGCATGGTACGCCTCGGATTGCTCGAAGCGGCTATCATCCTCAACGTATTGTGCTATTATCTGACTCTCAGCAACACCGGAAACCTCTGTATGCTGATCGGTCTGACCGCTTCCCTTTTCTGTCTGCCCAGCGAGAAAAGACTTCGTAACGAACTTCATATCAATAAAGAGTAGGCCGGTATGAAACAGTCTTTTTTGAACAACGACCGCATCTATCTCCGGGCGGTAGAACCGGAAGATCTGGATGTCATGTATGAGATGGAGAACGATCCTTCCATGTGGGACATCAGTAATTTTACAGTCCCTTATTCCCGCTACGTATTGCGGCAATATATAGAAGGTTCACAGTGCGACGTATTCGCCGACAAGCAGTTACGCCTGATGATAATAAGCAGGTCTGATCACCGTGTGCTGGGGACGATTGATATCACTGATTTTGTACCTCTTCATGCTCGTGGCGAGGTAGGGATTGCCGTTTCTAAGGCTGACCGTCAGCAGGGATATGCTTCGGATGCATTGCGGTTGTTGTGTGAATATGCCTTTGATTTCTTGTCGCTGACTCAGCTTTATGCTCATGTGGCTACGGACAATGAAATCTGCATGAAGCTGTTTACTTCATGTGGCTTCGTTCAATGCGGACTATTGAAGAACTGGTTGCAAGTCGGGGGATGTTACAAAGATGCTGCTATTTTCCAGTATCTGAATCCGAAGAAACATTAATTGAAAGTCGGCACTCGTGGAAAGCGGGACCAGGCTTCATACTTGCTGCCCAGTTTTTCCAAGGCTTCTTTCCACATATCCTTGGTGTCACTGTTCATCAGGTAGTCCTTATCTTCTTTAGAGACGAGCCATGTGTTCTCTTTGAGCTCGTCATTCAGTTGTTCGCCTTCCCAGCCGCAGTATCCCAGGAAGAAGCGGATGTGCTGATCTACTTTATTGCCTTGCAGGATGTATTTCTTTATCTCATCAAAGTCTCCGTTCAGATACAGACCTTTGCTGACGGGTATTGCGCCGGAGATATTTGCCAAGGTATGAAGGTAGAACAGGGTATCTGTGGCAACGGGGCCACCTTTGTATAAGGGTATGTCGTTGATATATTTGAACTCTTTGATAATGTCATTGACGAATATCGGTAATGGCTTGTTGATAATCAGCCCCATCGTGCCTTCATCAGTATGATCGATAAGCAGAATTACGGACCTGCCGAATGTGGCATCACGAAGGAAAGGCTCGGAGATGAGAATCTTTCCTCGTGATGGCAATACATTATTTGATTGAATTTTAAATATGTCAGAGTCTATATCCATGCCATCAGATTGATATTCGTGCCACTAATATAAGAAAATAAATGGAATAATAGCCATACTTTCCCATTTTTTTTGTTTTAAGAGCAGCTTTTATGAATCTGTCACCTGATGTGAATATGAATATCCGGGAAAATCTGTCATTCGGCTGTCAGCCAATCGGGTGATGTTGGGCAAACAATTTCATCCTTTCGTCAAGCTGAGCGTACTGATGATCCTTAATAAAAGAGGTACATGCGCGCAATCCTTCTTGATGGCTTCCGGTGGTGACCAGTGAAATGGCACTCACTCCGTAGTACATCAGTTCTTTGGCTAGTTCGCCGCTTGTCATTCCAGGATAGCCGATAGTGAAGTAGAATCCGTCGGCAATCGGATCACCCAAATCGTTGTCATATACCAGGTAAAATCCGTGACGGAGGAAAATTTCCTTTAACCTTTGCGCCCTGTCGCCATATACTTTTACTTCGTTGAGGAAGTTGTATTGACCTTCATTGGCAGCTTTCAGCATGGCAGCCATAGCAAACTGTGCCGAATGGCTTGTTCCGGAAGAAAGCGCATAGAGTACGCGGTGGATAAAGACCGTACCGAATGTTCCCCCGCCATAACGTTTGGTCAGTCCGGGATAACTGCGGTGATACAACTTATCGGAGATGCAGCTCACACCGATACGTTGCCCAGCATAGCTGAAGGCTTTGGAACCGGAAATCAGCAATACGTAATTATCTGTGTAGTGAGCTACTGAAGGTTGGAACGGAGCTTGATAAGGAGTGCTCAGGTCCTGACGGAAATCCATCGCAAAGTATGCCAGATCTTCCAGCACGATTACGTCATATCGGGTAGCAAGTTCACCGATAATGCGCAGCTCTTCGTCTTTCAGGCAAATCCAGCTCGGATTATTGGGATTCGAATAAATAATAGCCGATATATTTCCTTTTTCCAGATAGCTTTCTAGCTTTTCTTTCAGTTTGTCGCCACGGTAGTCGTACACATCGAATGTTTCATACTTTTGTCCCATCACTACCAGCTGCTGTTTCTGCACCGGAAATCCCGGATCGATAAACAGGATCGTGTCTTTCTTTTCGTCGCACTGGCTGCAAGTCAGGAATGAAGCGAATGTTCCCTGCATAGAACCGGTGACGGGCACACAACCTTCCGGACTTAAATCTACATTGATAAATGCCTTGATAAAGTTGGACGCTTCTTTTTTCAGTTCCGGCAGTCCGTTGATGTCGGGATACAGACTTGCAATTCCGTTCTGCAATGCTTCGATTTCCGCTTTCACTCCCACAGCGGAAGCCGGCAGCCCCGGAACACCCATTTCCATTTTGATAAATTCAACGCCTGATGTTGCTTCCGCTTTCGAAGCGATAGCTTTCACTTCACGGATAGTAGCCTTTGAAAAGTCGACAATTTGAAACTCATTGATCGTTTCGTCAATCACATTTCGTTCGATTGGTGTATTTTTCATTCTATTTTCTATTTATTGTAATGCTTGCAAATGTACATGATAATTCTTAATAAATACACTTTTTCAGAAAAAAGATACTCATCCTATTGTAGGTTTCAAAAAAATGTCTACCTTTGCATCCGCAATCGAGAGAGATGCGGATTATTAAAAGAAATTTTGGTGCGTTAGTTCAGTTGGTTAGAATACATGCCTGTCACGCATGGGGTCACGGGTTCGAGTCCCGTACGCACCGCTTTCTTATGAAACAAAATAAAGAAAAGTCCTGAAGTACAATGCTTTAGGACTTTTCTTTTTATCCAATACCCCCCACCCAAAAGCAGCGGAATAGCGTAGTTGGCACTGGCTTATCTGTTGGACTTTCCGGGGAAAAATTCAACGATTAAGATTTGTTTTCGCTGATTCTCAATATTCTGCATAGTCTGATTTGGAACAATACGATTTAACTTTGTACCACTAAAAATGCAAGAAGTATGGGAATTGAAAAAAGACGTAGTACACTCTGTGTGTTGTTTTACATCAAGCGGCAGAAGCTGCTGAAAAACGGGGAGGCTCCCGTCTGTATGCGTATCACCGTTGATAAGCGGAAAGCGGAGATTGTGATCAAGCGCAGTGTGCCGGTAGAAAACGAGGAGCGTATAACAGATCGTAATGTAGCCTTTGAAATGCATTGTAGATTGAACCTGGTGAACGCGATGGTGCACGGAAGAGATAAAAAGGTAGGAAGCTATGCGCTTTTTCCGGCTCTTCTGTTTGAAAACAGGCAGATAAAAGTGAGGCAGGAGGCGGTGATCAATATCATAGAAGAGGCAATAAGAAATGATTATAATATCTGCCTTATGAAAGTGAACCGGCACACGAATGAAGTGATAGGAGAAGGGGAAATGGTGCTGATACATGAATGATAATGAAACCGGATTGAAAAATAATCTTTATTCATTAGTACAAGAATAGGATTAAAATAAAATCATTAATAAAAAATAGATTGTGTATGACATAGAAAAGGATTTGAAAAATAATGAAATCATTGAGCTGATGAAATGGAAAAAAAACCGGATTCCACAAAGATAAAACGGGCTATGTATGAATGAGCATGCTATTTCCATTCAACTTGGTCGTGACTTAAACTAGATGGATTGCATAGTTTGCGGTATGGATAAAAGTGAGACAGGTCAGAGTGAAGTAATGCTGAACATGAAAAATAATCGCTCATTAATAAATGTTTTATGCAGATTTGTGCCGACAAGCGAAATTTTTTATCTATTTTTGTATGTCTATTTTTGAATGCTATGATACAGGTAATACAATTAAAAGGAAAAGACAAACATTTATATCAGCTTTTGGCGCCTCTAGTAATGGATCCGGATGTAATACGTGCAAATAATAACTATCCGTTCAAAACAAACGAGGATTTCGTTTGGTACATTGCGATTGACAATAGAGAAGTGGTGGGTTTCGTTCCGATTGAACAAAAAAGCGGAAAGAAGGCTGTCATTAATAATTATTATGTAGCTGCAGTGGACGAGCAAAGAAAAGATATCTTGTCGCTTCTGCTATCTTCTATAGTCACGGCATTCATACCTGAAGGGTGGACGCTTGATTCTGTCACGCTGATACAGGATCAGGAAACTTTTGAGAAATTCGAGTTTACGTCTATGGACAAAAAGTGGACACGCTATGTAAAAATGAACAGATGAATTATGGGAAAAAAAACAATCACAGGAACAAAAAATGTATATGAATTAGCACAAGAACGATTGAAAGTAATATTTAACGAGTTTGATAATATTTATGTATCTTTCTCGGGAGGGAAAGATAGTGGGGTACTGCTCAATATGTGTATCGACTATATCAGGCGGAATAATCTGAAAATACGTTTGGGGGTATTTCACATGGATTATGAAATCCAATACAAGATGACCATCGACTATGTGGACAGAATACTGGAAGCAAATAAAGACATTCTGGATGTATACCGGGTATGCGTTCCTTTCCGGGTATCTACCTGTACGTCCATGTACCAGTCTTTCTGGCGACCTTGGGAAGATAATAAAAAGGATATATGGGTGCGCTCCATGCCTAAAAAGGCTATGAAGAAAGAGGATTTCCCTTTTTACAATACTACCATGTGGGATTATGAATTCCAGATGCGCTTTGCACAATGGATACACCAGAAGAAGGATGCGGTGCGCACTTGCTGCCTGATCGGTATCCGTACACAGGAAAGCTTTAACCGCTGGCGCTGTATCTACATGAGCCGTAAATTTCAAATGTATCATAAATATAAATGGACCTCAAAGGTGGGAAATGACATCTACAATGCATATCCCATTTTTGACTGGAAAACGACGGATGTATGGACGGCGAACGGGAAATTCCAATGGGACTATAACATCCTGTATGACCTTTATTATCGTGCGGGAGTGAACTTGGAACGTCAGCGGGTGGCGAGCCCGTTCATTAATGAAGCACAGGAGAGTCTGGCCCTCTATCGGGTACTCGACCCCAACACATGGGGAAAGATGATAGGAAGGGTGAATGGAGTGAACTTCACCGGTATGTACGGCGGCACACATGCGATGGGCTGGCAGTCGGTGAAACTGCCCGAAGGCTATACCTGGCGCGAGTTCATGTATTTCCTGTTGTCTACCTTGCCGGAACGGGCACGCAAGAATTATCTGCGAAAACTGTCTGTCAGCGTACATTTCTGGCGGACTAAAGGTGGATGTCTGAGCGATGCAACCATCCAAAAATTAATTGATGCCAAAGTGCCGATTATCGTGATGGATAACAGTAACTATAAAACGTATAAGAAACCTGTACGCATGGAGTATCAGGATGATATTGATATTCCGGAGTTCAGGGAGATACCTACTTACAAGCGTATGTGTGTTTGTATCCTCAAGAATGACCATGCCTGCAAATACATGGGATTCTCGCCGACAAAGGAAGAGATGAGTAAAAGAAGTCAAGTAATGGAACAATATAGAATTATAGTATCATGAGTGTAGATAAAAGCCCGGTCTACGAGGTAAAAGCAGTACCTGTAGAAAAAGTGTATGCGAACGATTACAATCCGAATGTCGTAGCTCCGCCCGAAATGAAGTTGCTGGAACTTTCGATTTGGGAGGACGGCTTTACGATGCCTTGTGTGTGTTATTATAATAAAGAGGAAGACAACTATATCCTGGTGGATGGTTATCACCGATATACGGTGCTGAAAACCTCGAAACGTATTTATAAACGTGAAAACGGTTTGCTTCCGATTGTGGTGATCGACAAGGATTTGTCGAACCGAATGAGTTCCACTATCCGGCATAACCGTGCCCGTGGAATGCATAATATCGAACTGATGTGTAATATTGTGGCAGAACTGGACAGAGCCGGAATGTCTGATCAGTGGATCATGAAGAACATTGGTATGGACCGGGATGAACTGTTGCGTCTGAAGCAGATTTCGGGACTTGCGGATCTATTTGCCAATCGGGAGTTCAGTATCCCGGATGAGGTGGCACCTACGGAGATGGAACGGAAAACGCTGTAGACGTTATCAACTCAGAATAAAGCTTGAAAAGGCCCTTGGATGATTTCATTCAGGGGCCTTTTTTAATATGGATTTTATTTATAATAATTCACTCCAAAAGTTTCGAATGCCGTAACTTTTGGATTTTTTATATTCGAATAATGCAAAATAAAGATTTGATCCTTATTGCCTTTCATTATTCGTAAGCGCATTGGAGTTCTCCTGCATTTTTAGTCTTTTATTTAAACTTTCATTGTCAGTATGAGAAATGGATGAAATTCCTTATCTCATGCAATATACCGACATTTGCAATATCTGACTAAAACGTTTTTTGCGTGTCTAATAAATACAATTATTTAATGAGAGAGATTAAACATAACATATACAATAGAGGGCCGATTATTTTCCTGTTATTGCTGATTATTTCATCTTGTATAGATGAGACTTTCATTGATAACGATGATAAGATTAAAAGCTCATATATATCCATCAGAGGGATTGGAGCCAAGGTTGGTATACATCCGGGAACAACTCCTGATGATTATGTTATTGAAACTCTCCGTATTCTGGCTTTTGATAAGGTTACTGAAAACTGTGTGTCTAACGTTCGCTATAATGCTGCGAATGGCGATATTATACAACATCCTATTAATCCGGATAGTTATGATTTTGTTTTTTTGGCGAATGAACCGGCGAATACACTTATTATAGATCAGTTGGATGGAATAACTAAATATGAAGATTTAAACGATATTGCATATCCGGAGAGATATTTTTCGTCTGATTTGATTATTCCAATGATACAGGAAATTAAGAATATAACTGTATTGCCCAATGGTCAGGGAGCTCAGGTAAATGGTGGCGTGGTTGTTAATGTGCTGCAATTGGGACTTGACAGGTTAGCCGTCCGCTTGGATGTTGTGTTGGAGGCTGAAGATAATCTGGAAGCTACCTTTACTGGAATTATATTGGAAAATATTCCCAATGCGGTGCCACTTACGAATAATTATACAGGTGAAGTGGAAAGGAATGTAACACGTACTTTTACTAAAGCAGCTGATGCCGGTTATTTTTCGGACGAGACTCCAACTGCTTCGGACAGATCATGGGCAAAAGGAGTGAATCGAATTATTCTGCCTGCCAATGAGTTGAAGACAGTGGGAGATGCGAGTAAAGCAGTGACTCTTATAGTAGGCATGGGGAATAACTATAGTCCCTCCACTCAATTGAAGACCGCTAGTGATCCGACAGTGAGTTATAGTCTTCCGATAAATACAAAACTTGATTTTCTTGGTATCATCAAAGAGCCCTTGGAAGTGAATATTAAGGCATCAGAATGGGATAAGATTGGAGAAGACTGGGAGATTTCCGGTACCAGAGTCTTGAATGTGTCTGATATTGAGGTTAATATAACAGACTTCAATGGAGCACGAATTGCATTTTGGTCAAATATGCCGGTTGTGAGAGTGTTGGATGTGGTATATGATGAGAATGGTGCTGAAAAAGTGACGAATAATATATTTAATGCCTTGTCTTCTCAAAACTATGCTCCTAACGATGACTTCAGAATCAGGTATGATGCGAAAACAGGACTGGGATATATGGATATTGTGTTGGATCGGCCTAATACCGATGATAATGTGGCGGGTGATAAAACATATACTCTTACTTTATCAGCTTCAGAAGATCATGCGGGGACCAATGCCCTCCAAAGGAAAATTATTGTGCATGTAAAGCAGGAAGGTGTACGATATGTCTTTGAGAAAAATGCTTCTGACAATTTGTGGTCTACTCCTTATGTAGGAGCTTTTTGGGATGATAATGAAGTCGGAGAGAGAGTGATCAAGGGTATAAGATGGGACTATTGGTGGAATTGGACGGTAACAGTGCCTGATGAATACAGGGATTTTATTGTCATAAGTGCCAGCCCGAGTTTTGACCCGAATATTGGTACGGATAATCCAGGGGACGCTGAAGATTATCCGGTTGTTCCTAATGCTTTTAGATTTGAAACAGGGAGCTCTGTAGCAGGGAAAGGACGTGTCTATTTCAGAATAGGATTGAAAAGTAAAAATACAACAGGAAGCCCTAGATATGGTTTTGTGAATGTTCATTACGAAAAGTCTGAAAACAATGTAGTAACGTCTTATGATACTAAATTATTTGTTCGTCAGGGAGGCGATCCGGATTATCTGATGCGGAGTGGGAGTATAAGAGGTGCTTCTGATTATGGAGCTAAATTCTCGCCGTATAACTTGACGATGAAAGCGTTTAAGGATACTCCGGGTACCACAGTTCAGTATCAGGCTATAAATTATAGTAATCTAGCAGGTGAAGTTGATTTTGTAAAGTATCCTACCCAGGCCGGGGCGCATTTTCAGTGGGCACTGCCCATTGCGAATGTAGCTAAGGGACTCCGAGGATATCATCCTACGAATGTGAATATGGGAAGTGCCCCTTGGGCTATAACAGGGTGGCCGATAGAACGTATCAATGGTGTGAACCTTTTTTGGAATTCTTCGACGGGAACTATCCTGAAGAATTATTATGAAATATGTCCTCCCGGGTATGTTCGTCCCACTGATGGACCGGAGGATCGGATTGCAGTGAATAGTTATAATTACGATCAGGTTTATATGTCGGACTGGAGAATGTCTTTATTTGCCGATCCTATGCGGGGAGATGCGGCTTCCAATACGGTAGATAGTCCATATCCGACTAATGGGACATATAAACCGGAATTATATACTCCTGTGCCGCTTTCTGAAGTTATGTATGGATTTTATGCTGATGGTTTCTTTGACAGACGTCCGATCAAGGAGAAAACGATGGTTGATGGCACAACTAGAGGAGAAGGAACATTAGGTTATACTAAATATAGAGGTGTCAGTTTGGACAACGCTGATGTGGCTTATGGTGGTGTGTTAGTATATAACAGTAATACTAGTGCTTCTATCTTCTTTCCGGCTGCGGGAAGAAGATGGCATCTGGATGGTAGTTTGGAATATGCCGGCCAAACGGGATATTATTGGGCTTCCTCTGTAGCACCGGGGTGGACTAAGGTAGTTAGTGGCAATGAAACCGGAGCACCTTATGGAAATATATGGACGATGCAACTTAATTATGCAGAGCCACGCCCGATATCTACAGGACATGTATTTGGGTATTCAATACGATGTGTGAAGAAATGAGGAAAATAGTAATACATATAAATAAACTGTTCTATCTGCTCTTGCTACTGTTGATATCAAGCTGCGAGCATGATATCAATAGTACAGAGCAGCAAGGCGGAGGGAATGATTCGGATGATAAAGTACAGATTGAAATTTTTACTCGTGCTCATTCATACGATCTTCCATCGACGAGGGCTGCTGAAAATGATATCAGCATGACACCTTGGGTGCTTGTGTTTAAGGGAAATGGAGGAAGTGCCACCTTTGTAGAGGCAGTGCAAGCTTTCGAAATGGTAGGAAAAAGATATGTAATATTGACCAAACAAAGTAGTAAATGTCAGTTGCTAATTTTGGCAAATACTCAGAGTAAGTTTTATTATAATAATGATAATGCTAATGGATATGTATTTAATGAGACGAATCTTAATACAAGATTGAGTGGTGTAACGCTGGCGGATGCATGCTCAAAGTTGTTGACTGAACCATTAGCAAGTCCTTCGCTTACAATAATTCCATATAGCGGAACTGGTGAAATAATTCCGATGAGTGCTGTGCTGGAAGTAAATAAGATAGATAATGATACTAAAATACAGAATTCAGATCCGTCTAAGGGGGCATTGTTACTCACTCGTGCAGTAGCTAGAATAGCAGTAGTGAATACAGCAGACAATTTTGAGTTAAATGGAATTATGGCTTTATTCAATGTACCTCGACAGGGACAGTTGCATAACTATAGCAACTCGATCATGAATAATACTTCTAATTTGACGGAGTATCAGGGAGCTTCAGATTACTCAACCCCTTTGGTGGCTGCAAGTGTAGTGACTGAGGGACAGAGTACAAATAGCAATCCCATATATATATACGAGTCTAACACGCTGAATAATACATATATGATTATTCAGGGAAAGTATGATAATAAGGATTACTATTATAAAATGGCTATCGTCGATAAAAACTTGAACGCAATAGATTTGTCTCGTAACAAGTCTTATACGTTTACCATTATAAAAGCCAAGGGACCTGGTTACGACACAATGGCTGATGCTAAAGTGGCTAAACCTTCGAATGTCGACCTTGATTTCAAAATAATTGTGGATGATGGCGATTCGTATGAAATTATAGCTAATAATGATTATTATCTGGGGGTGAGTAATTCGGTCTATATTACTTACTCAGATGTGGATAATATCTATAATGCTTTTGATTTAATAACAGATTGTACAAAGGTTTTTCCTGATACAAGAAATATAACAGATAATAGGGGAGAAGTATCAGGAGCTTTTTCATTAAGTTCTCCCGTAGATGGAAAAATACCTGTTGTAACCGGGGGAGTTGCTTCCCCTCGTATTACTACAGTGAGGGTCTTTACATATACCTGGCTGATGTATTTTGAAAACGGTCAATTTGAAAACGGAGTTGAGAAAAATAATGCATATATAACATTAAAACTTGGAAATTTGGAAAAACAGGTTCATATCAGACAAAGACAGGCGATTAACGCAAGTGGAACTGTACTGGAGTATAGACCTACTGATAGCTATCCGTATCCGGGTACTTACCCTAACTTAATGGACTATCATTGTCTTACCGGTCAGGTTGAGGATGGCGATGATAATCCTAAAAATTGGATAAAATTGCGCCCTTCGACAATGGTTGAAAGAGAAGATACGGAACGGATTATAGTAGAAGATGGACAGATTTTTATTGAAGTATTGCCTAATACTACTAATAATCGCAGAAGGGGAACTGTATATTTGACAACAGTTATGTCTAATGGATCATCGGTAGGTGGGAGTTCTGTGAAGCGTATAAAGATTGATATCACCCAAAAAGGGTGACCTATAAATGTAAGATATAATGAAGAAAGTTATTATACTCATAGTACTTATGCTGGGATGCGTTGCTTTCGAGAGTAAAGCCCAGAAGATAGCTCTGAAAAGCAATCTTCTGTATGATGCTACTACTACCATGAATCTCGGTTTGGAGTTTGGACTGGCACGCAAATGGACATTGGATGTTCCTGTGAATTATAATCCCTGGAAGCCTGATAATGGCAGACGTTTGCGGCATTGGGGAGTACAACCGGAGGTTCGATATTGGTTCTGTGAGAGCTTCAGACGAACATTTATAGGAGTACACGGGCATTATGCGGATTTCAATGTAGGCGGATTTCCTGACTGGTCGTTTATTAGTGAGAATATGCAGAATACCCGTTACCAGGGACATCTGTATGGAGGAGGTATTTCGATAGGACATTCGTGGATATTGAGAAAACGTTGGAGTATCGAAGCATCGGTAGGAGTGGGATATGCACATATTGTATACGAGAAATATCCTTGTGCAACGTGTGGTACTAAACTGAAGGATTCGAGCAAAAATTATTTCGGTCCTACAAAAGCGAGTGTATCACTTATTTATGTAATTAAATAAAATAGAATGATGAAAAGGAGTATACAACTCATCGTATTGGTACTGATGGTTTTATGCCAGAATACAGGTTCGGCTGTTGCCCAGACGTGTTCTTATGATGGAACTATCTCTGTGGTGCCGGTACAACTGGAACAACGCGGTAAATCGGTTTATATAAATATTGACTTCGTCCTGAATGATGTAAGGGTGAAGTCGGCACATGGAGTGGATTTTATTCCACGGCTGATTGCTCCGACACGTAATCTTAATCTTCCGAAAGTGTCAATCAAAGGACACAATGAGTACTTGGCTTATGAACGTTGGCTTTCTCTGATGAGTACTAAGGAGAAGAATCTCTACGAAAAGCCTTATGTTGTAGAGAAAAGTAGTAAGAGAAGAAATGATACGATAAAGTATAGATATGTATTGCCTTATGAATCGTGGATGGATGATGCTCAAGTGGAGGTACAACGTGATGAGTGTGGCTGTGGTGAAACTCAATTGATGAGTGTGGAACCATTAGGTGACGTTGATCTGGAACGTATGCTGGTGCCGTATGTGGTAGTGCCTCACCTTGCTTATTTGCAACCGGCTGCGGAAGAAGTGAAGAACCGTGAAATACAAGCGGAATGTTTCCTTGATTTTGAGGTGAATAAAATTAATATTCGTCCGGAGTACATGAATAATCCGAAGGAGCTGGCCAAAATTCGTGCAATGATTGATGAATTGAAGTCTGATCCCAGTATTAAGGTAAACAAGCTGGATATTGTGGGCTATGCTTCACCTGAAGGATCATTGGCGAATAACAAGCGTCTGTCCGAAGGACGTGCAATGGCATTGCGTGATTATCTGGCATCAAAATATGATTTCTCACGAAATCAGTATTATATCGTCTTCGGCGGTGAAAACTGGGATGGATTGGTGAAAGCATTGGATTCGTTTGAAATGGAGTATAAAGATGAAGTACTGAATATTATCAAAGATGTTCCTCTGGAAAAAGGAAGAGAAACTAAGTTGATGCAGCTTCGTGGTGGTGTACCTTATCGATATATGTTGAAATATATTTTCCCAAGTCTTCGTGTGGCTATTTGTAAAGTGAATTATGAGATTAAGAATTTTAATGTAGACGAAGCGAAAGAGATTATTAAGACACGTCCTCAGAATTTGAGTCTGAATGAGATGTTCTTGGTGGCTAATACTTATCCGAAGGGCTCGCAAGAGTTTATCGATGTATTCGAGACAGCTGTACGGATGTATCCTAAGGATGAAATAGCCAGCATCAATGCTGCTATGGCTGCCCTTTCGCGCAATGACTTGGTATCTGCGGAACGCTATTTGAAAATGGTAAACGCTCATAAGCAATTACCTGAATATAGCAATGCTATGGGTGTATTAATGTTATTAAAAGGAGATTATGAACATGCGGAAGAATATTTGAAAGCAGCTGCCGAAGCTGGTCTGGAGGCTGCCGGACAGAATTTGGAGGAATTGGCTACGAAAAGAACGAATGCAGCTGAAATTGAAAAGAAAAATAAAAATAGAGATAAATAAACTAGTTACAAACGCTTTTATTAATTTGTAAGAACAATGAAAAAGAAGAATTTTCTTATGTTAGCGCTTGCTGCTGTGGCTTTTGCTGCTTGTAGTAACGAAGATTTGGTGCCGGTGGATAATCCGGGCAACAATAATGACTTGGTGACAGACCCGAATGCAGACGCATGGGTGGCATTAGCAGTAAAGACTCCGGTACAAACTCGTGGATTACATAACCCGAATCAGGAAGCTGCAACTGAAGATGAATCAAAAATCACTAAAGTACGTGCCATATTTTTTACGGCAAATGCAAATGAGGATGCTGCAACTGTGACTGCTGATATCACATTGTCTAATGATCAGGCGGGGCTTGATGCCAATGGTATACCAAGTGGAACTGCAGGCAAGGCTTTTAAAGTTCCTGCAACTTCTAAGAGAATATTGATTATTGCGAATCCATCTCCAGAGTTTGAAAAAAAGACTGTTAGTATGACAGATCAAAAATGGCCTGTTGGAACGCTATATTCAACGGTTAATGCTGCTCTTGATGATGCTGTATCAGATCTGACAATTGCTGGTGAATTTATGATGTCTAACGCCAAAGGATCGTTAGAACCTTCGGATGATGTTGAAACTTCACCAACATTTGGTGATCCCATCGATTTGTCTCTTTATGCAAATGAGACAGCGGCTACTAATAATCCATTGTCTATCAGAATTGACCGTGTTGTAGCAAAAGTTCGTGTATATGTAACTGCTGATTCTGATGCTAAAGCAACAATCTCGGATGCAGGATGGATATTGAATGCTACTAATAAGACATACTTCCCTGTATCTAAGAGAACATTGACTTGGAATGAAACTCCGGCTAATAAGCCAGGTGCTCGCGGTGAGTGTATTACTCCGTTTGACCAGTATAAGATAGGTTCATACAGAATTGACCCTAACTATGGTACTCAAAACTTGAGCTACTATAACTCTTATAGCAGTACTTCAGCTCCTTCTAATTGGAATGATCCTACAACTACGATAAATAAAGTTGCTGAATATTGTCTTGAAAATACGCAGACTGCAACTCATAATGTGCACGCTTATACTACGCATGTATTGTTGAAAGCTAAATTCATCCCGTCTGAATATGGTAGACCTGCACCTAATGATGGTACTCCATCTACAGATCAGGAAACAGACCCGGCGCTTGCTGGTGACTGGATGTTAATTAATGGTGGTTTCTATACTTTTGCTACATTAATGGAGTGGATTGAGGCAGAATTGAAAGCTAAATATGCTGATGGAGAACCTGCTACATTCCCGACTGCTCGTACTACTGCGTACAATAGATATTTAGTAGCTGTTGGTGTGGGTGCAATTGGGCTTCCTCCTACAGCCGATGCTACAGCTATTACTGCTCTTGTTGACGATTTTAAAAATACGAAAGCTCTTGTGGCAGCTATTGCAGCTAAAGACAGAGCTAAAACAGTAACAGGGCTTACTTATTATGTAGGTGCAGTAAGCTACTACAAAATCATGATCAAACATGATGATACTAGCGCTGCAACAAATGAGTTAGGTGAGTTTGGAGTAGTTCGTAACTCTGTTTATGACATTAATGTTAAGAAGTTTAATAACCCGGGATATCCGGCTATTCCAGATCCGGATCCAGATACTCCGGACGAAAGCGACGAAGGCTGGTTATCTATTGAAATTACACCTAATCCTTGGACTTGGTATACTCAAGAGGAAATCATGTAATTCAGAATTAGTAATAGAAATAGATTTTTCAAATAAAAAGTTGTGGGAGAAACTCTCCCACAACTTTACTCCCAACATTTTCAAAGTTGCCGAAAACTTTAAAAAAACTTCGGGATATAGCTTTTGATGGAATTATTGAGGTATTCCATCCTCTGGATTAGGAAATAACGAGAGAAGAAATAGTTTCTTTTCCTCTATATATAATTGAAAAAAGGAAAATATGAATCTAAAAAGCCTTATATGTTACGTTGTCTTAGGAATTCTTCTGATGGGTTCCGGGATAGTAGTTTCATGCGACAGCTTTAATGAAGACTTGCCGGAATGCCGCTTGCTTGTGAAGTTTAAGTATGACTATAACATGGAATTTGCAGATGCGTTCCATGCTCAGGTTGATAAAGTGGAGCTTTATATATTCGATAAAGACGGGAAGTTTATGTTTAAGCAGGCGGAAGAAGGGAGTGCACTGTCAACCGGTAATTATCTGATGGAAGTAGAATTGCCCGTCGGACAATATCAGTTTATGGCATGGGCCGGTGCACGTGATTCATATGACATTACTCCATTGACGCCCGGCGTTTCTACCATTACTGACTTGAAGTTAAAGCTAAAGCGTGAAGCCTCTCTCATTATCAATAAAAAGATGGAAACGCTTTGGTATGGTGAAATCATTGGTGTCAACTTCACAGGAACTGAACACCAAACGGAGACTATTAATCTGATCAGAGATACTAAAATAGTGAGATTTGGCTTCCAGTCTTATACCGGTACCTGGACACTGGATATGAATGATTACGATTATGAGATTATAGAATCCAATGGACACCTGGGACATGACAATTCATTGCAGGATGATGATGTGCTGAGTTTCCGTCCTTATTATATGGAGCAGAAAGATCCTGCTACAGCTTTTGTGGATATGAATACAATGAGGTTGATGGCGGATCGTAAGACTCGCTTGGTGCTTACAGAGAAGGCTTCGGGAAAGAAAGTATTCGATATAAATCTGATTGATTATTTGGCTATGACCAATGCGGAAGGTAAGAATTTGAGTACACAAGAATATTTGGATCGACAAAGCAACTACCATATTATATTTTTCTTATCTGAGTCATGGTTGGCCGTGCAGATTGTTGTGAATGGATGGGTACATCGCATTCAGGAAGAAAATCAATAATAAGATATTTAAGAGAATAGTGGGGAACTATTGTTAGCGGGACAGGATGAATCATCCTGAATAAGGGAAGACAGACCAGATCAATAACGATCTGGTCTGTTTTTGTTTACAGAGTATCGATGATTGCCAGTTGTTTTTGCAAAAACTCAATACGTTGGGCCTCTCCACTTTCCGAAATCAGAGTAGAGTGGCGTTTTAGTGACTGAATCCAGTTTCGTTGGATCTGGCAGATTTGCGGGCTCTGTGAATCCATAGAATTGATAGAGTACACCCGAAGTAAACTGACTTGATAGTCTTTCTTCTCTATATAGGTGTAAGTCGCTTCAAAATCAATATTAGAGAGATAGAAATATACTTTATGTCCTTCACTGAACTCTCCCTTGATAGAAAGTGTTTCCATGATTGCAAGCAACTGGTATAGCTCTTCTTTCAGGTGTGTTACATCGTCTTCTGTGATCAGATTCAGACTGGCAAAGTACTTGATTTCCTTGATGAATGAAAGGAATATGTTGCTGTCCCAAATAAAATAGGTTTTCGGACATTGCTTCACACTTTCACTTAACTTCTTATGCGCTTTTACGATTTTCGGATCTACTTGCATTTCTGCCAATGAATTGGGAGTTTTCATTTGCCCGTTCTGGTAAATCCATCGACAGAGACGAAACTTGGACATGTGTTCAAAGGAAGAGTAAAGAGTGAAAGGGAGAAGATTGGAAGCTGTATAGACTTCCGTTGTGTTGTCTCCTTTCACATAATCGAATATTTGCTGATACCGATTAATAATCTCATAATAACTGTCCAAGGTGTTAGGTGAATTGAGCAGATTCATGTCAAAAGTAACTCTATTGGATAGATGGTTACCTATAATCTGATCAATGGAAATACCAAGCTTTTTGGATAGCAGGGCTACTTCGTCAATAGTAAAAGCCACTTCGCCACGAAGTCTACGATAAACTGCTTCTTTTCCCATATAGAGAATGTCTGCCAAAGAATTGGCAAGATTTTGTCCTTTGGGGATACGCTCTTTCATTGCAATAATCAACTCGTTTACAATACCATTTTTCATTGTTTGTTCTCTTTTATATACGTTAATAATCTGTATGATACATTCTATGCAAAATTAAGTCATGTAAACGATAGTTTTGTGTGGGAAAACAGCTCTGAGAGGTGATGGCTTTTTCTCATTTGATAGAATAGCTAAGTGCGGAGGTCGTATAATGAAAAAAGTAGGCAAGAGGCTTGTCTACTTTCATGATTTAGAACTAAGATTTTCGCTTAGTTTCGATAATCGAAACTAAGCGAAAATTAAAGAGCATCAATAATTTCACGTTGTTGCTTGAAGAACTGGATGCGTTGCATTTCTCCACTTTGTGAAATCAGTGTAGAGAATTTTTTTAGTGATTGAATCCATTCCTTCAAGCTTCGGAACATTTGAGCATCCAGCGTGGTTAGTGAGTTGATGGAATAAACTCGTATCATACTGAGTTGCATCAGGTTTGTTTCCAGGTAGCTGTAAGTTGCTTCAAAATTGATTTGTGACACATAGATATGCACATCATTGCCGAAGTCTGTTTTTCCTTTCATGGCGATGCTTTCCAACTCATCCGTAAGTTTCAGTAATTCCTCTTTAATGTTTTGCTTCATTTCGTCTGAAATAAGGTGAATGTCGGAGAAGTACTGTATGTCATTGATGAGATGAAGAAAAATCATACTGTCCCAAATATAATCGGTCGTATGAATATGCTGTGATAACTTCACAAAGTCTTGTTGGGCATTGATAATCTTTTGGGGAATTTTCAGGTCCTCAAAATGTTTGCAATTGATATGTTCATTTTGGTACATCCATTTGAAGAAACGAAACTTAGCCAGAAGTTCATGTTTCAGATAGAGCGTTTGGGGAATCACGTTTGAAGCAGTTCCTAATACAGCACTCGTATCTTCCCGTAATGTGTGGAATAACTTGACATGTTTGTTCAGGAAATCATAATAGGTCTCAAAGGGTTCGTTATGATCTACTACATTGATATCGAACATTGCATTATTGCTGAAGCTCACTCCTGCAATTCTATCCAATGATATCCCCAGTTCTTTTGAAATAACGGCTGCTTCCTGAAATGTAAAGGGGACTTCGCCGCGCAGCCTCCGGTAAATAGCTTCTTTGCCCATATAGAGGGTATCCATCAATATATTCGCTAGCTGTCCTTTTGCTGGGAATCTTTCTTTGGCCGCTTCTATCAGGTTTGTATTAAGTTCATTCATTATCATAATCCTATTGAATTAGTGGTTTATTGGTATTAATAACACTTGGTGCAGGGAAGTTGTTTCTAAAACTGAAACTATTTTATTTTTGCTTTTCTTAAAAAATATCCATCTCTAAAATTGTATATTATGAGCAAATCGTTTACATTTGCCTTTATAAACAAAACAGAGAAGTTATGTTCTCTGAAAAACAATAGTTAATATTAGAAAATGAAAAGAATATTGGTAAGTGGCGGGGCTGGATTTATAGGCTCTCATCTTTGTACTCGACTTGTAAATGAGGGGCACGACGTGATATGTCTGGATAACTTCTTTACAGGTTCCAAGGACAATATAAAGCATTTGATGGGGAACCATCATTTTGAAGTTGTAAGACACGACGTTACTTATCCTTATTCTGCCGAGGTGGATGAAATATACAACTTGGCTTGTCCGGCGTCTCCTATCCATTATCAACATGATCCGATTCAAACAGCCAAAACATCTGTGATGGGTGCTATCAATATGCTCGGACTGGCAATGAGACTGGATGCGAAAATACTGCAAGCCTCTACCAGCGAGGTGTATGGTGATCCGATTGTTCATCCCCAGCCGGAATTTTATTGGGGAAATGTGAATCCGGTGGGGTACCGGTCATGTTATGATGAAGGAAAACGATGTGCTGAAACATTGTTTATGGATTACTATCGTCAGAATCAGACACGTATCAAGATTATTCGTATCTTTAATACTTATGGCCCGAGAATGCTACCTAATGATGGACGTGTGGTTTCTAACTTTATCATACAGGCACTAAATAATGAAGACATCACTATATATGGTGATGGAAAACAGACACGCAGTTTCCAGTATATTGATGACCTGATAGAAGGTATGGTGCGGATGATGGATACGGAGGATGATTTTACAGGTCCTGTAAACCTTGGAAATCCAAATGAATTTCCGGTTCTTGAATTGGCGGAGAGAGTAATCCGGATGACGGGCTCTACTTCGAAGATTGTATTTAAGCCTCTGCCGACGGATGATCCGAAACAACGCCAGCCGGATATTAAACTGGCAAAAGAGAAACTGGGATGGCAGCCTACCGTCGAACTGGAAGACGGATTGAAGCGTATGATTGAGTATTTTAAAAATGTTTGATGTAACATAAAAATAGAATGATATGAATGTGGAAATAAATCCTTCCGAATATAAGATACTTATTGTGGACGATGTAATTTCAAATGTCCTTCTGCTGAAGGTGCTTCTGACTAATGAGAAGTTCAATATTGTAACAGCAGGTAATGGTACACAGGCTTTGGAACAGGTAAAGAAAGAGAAGCCTGATCTTGTATTATTGGATGTGATGATGCCGGATATCAGTGGTTTCGAAGTAGCCCGGCAAATGAAGGCGGACGAAGAAATGAGCGAAATTCCTGTTATCTTCCTTACTGCTTTGAATAGCACGGCGGATATCGTAAAAGGATTTCAGGTGGGTGGCAACGATTTTATTTCCAAGCCGTTCAATAAGGAGGAACTGATTATTCGTGTGACGCATCAGATTTCGCTGGTGGCAGCCAAACGAATTATTATAGCACAGACAGAAGAGCTACGCAGGACTATCATGGGACGTGATAAACTTTACTCTGTGATTGCGCATGACCTGCGTTCTCCTATGGGCTCTATCAAGATGGTGCTCAATATGCTGATTCTGAACTTGCCGAGTGAAACGATCGGTCCTGAAATGTATGAACTGTTGACGATGGCCAATCAGACAACAGAGGATGTATTCTCATTACTCGATAACTTATTGAAGTGGACGAAGAGCCAGATCGGTAAGCTGAAGGTTGTTTACCAGAATATCGATATGGTAGAAGTTGTGGAAGGAGTCAGCGAGATCTTTACGATGGTAGCTGGTTTGAAGAATATCCGTATAGCAATGGATATTCCTGATGAACGTGTGGAAGTACGTGCAGATATTGATATGATTAAAACGGTGATTCGCAATCTGATAAGTAATGCCATCAAGTTCAGCAATGAAGGATCGGAAGTTTTGGTATCGCTGAAAGAAGAAGATAATATGGCAGTAGTGAGCGTGAAGGATAGCGGTTGTGGTATTGATGAAGAAAATCAGAAGAAATTGCTGCATACCGATACGCATTTTAGTACCTTTGGTACTAATAATGAGGAAGGTTCGGGACTCGGACTGTTGCTCTGCAAAGATTTTGTTACTAAAAATGATGGTGAACTTTGGTTTACTTCGAAGAAAGAGGAAGGCTCTACATTCAGTTTCTCGATTCCGCTGTTAGAAAGCTAATATAAGTTCGATAAAAGTTGATATAAATTCGAGATAAGTCAAAAGACTGTCCTGTCATTCAGAGCGGGCATTACTTGATAGAAGTGGTGTCGGTCCGGAATGGCAGACAGTCTTTGTTATAACCCTCTATAGGAGTACTTCCTAATGAGCACAAGACTTGCTTGTGACAAGTACTTAAGTTATCCGATTCTTGTACAATATTTGAGTCAAAGATGTACAACGTTTGAGTTAAAGATGTGCTACATTTGAATGAAAGATGTACTAGTTTTACTCATACTATTATCGGGATACTTACCGCATTCAGCCTTTTCAGTATCTCTCGCAAATGCCCTGACAGAAGGGGATAGCGGCTGAAGACTCTATTTTATAACCTGTCTCTAGTAGGCTTTGGGAGGGGGTGAGTGGTTTCAGCCCTTTCAGCCTTGACCATACATAAATTCATCGTTTATTTAGCCTATGGTTACTCTGCCTGCAAGTGATCGTCACTTAACATACGGGGTGAATTTCGTAAGCCCCGAGATGAATTTCACTCACCACCGAGATGAACTTCACTCACCACCGAGATAAAGGCTACTCGCCTCCGAGGTAAAAGTAAGATGGTATGCCGACTTATTTTAAATGAATAAGCCGACCTATAGTTCAGAAAAAAAAGAGGGTCTGTTTACCTCAAACAGAGGCTCTGTTTGTTCCCAATAGAACCTCTGTTTGAGGTAAACACAGGCTCTATTGAGTCAGAAATTATTAGCCTCTGAACTTTGAGTCTTCCCGACTGAAAGGGCTGAAATCGCTCCCCCTTCTCAGAGCCTATCAGAGACAGGTTATAATATAGTGCCTTCAGCCGCTATCCCCTTCTGTCAGGGCATTTGCGAGAGATACTGAAAAGGCTGAATGCTGAATGGCTTTATCTTTTACAGATTGCCTTGAAATCACAATAAGCACATTTTTTAGTATCTTCTGTCTGTGTGAAAGGCTCATTCTTATCGAATATTTCTTCTAATAGTCTTTGCAGATGTTCGCGGAATTCATCCTCAAAAAAGGCAAAGTTGCTGACCGGGATTTTCGGTTGGCGAGGTTCTCCCATTTCAATGACCGGCGAATAGCTTTCAGAAGCAGCCCGATGGATATAAAGAAGGGAAGGAGCTACTTTCAGAGATTGCTGCCGGCTCATAATAGCAGCATACAGAAAAGTCTGGAAAATGTAGTTGGGACGACTTTCTGATGGAGTAAACAGTTGTTCAATGTTGGCAGGTGTCTTGGGACTTCCTCCGGTTTTATAGTCTACGATACGCAGAGTAGTGTCTTTGGCATCTATGCGGTCAACAGTTCCCCCTAGACGAAGGGTGATGGGACCTTGTCCGGTTTGGATCGTTATTTTCTCGGCAACTGGCTTTTCCATAGCGACCATTTCAAAGGGAGCGTATTGCAGGTCATTTCTCAGTAGTTGTTTCAGATAGGAAACAATCACTTTGGAATTGATGAGCTGCACACCATTGTATTCGGGTTTTTCTTCTGCCGGAACCTTAAAGAGTTCTTGCTTGAAAGCCAGATCCACATAGTTTTGCAGTTTGACTTCGTTGCGTAGCAGGCGTTCCAAATCTTCTTTTTGTATCATTCTCCCATTAGCGGTCAGGTCTGTGTAAGCTAATTGGGCGGAGAGATGGAAGATCGTTCCAAACAATGCGGAGTCGATTTCCGCACTGACTTCGTCCGGTGCTTTTAATTTGGCTACATAACGGTAGTAGAATTTCAGCCGGCAATCGAGATAGGCGTTGAGGGCTGAAGGAGAAAGTATATATGATTGAGGACTTGAACAATCATAGGCACTGCGTAGTCGTTCGAATACTTCGGGAGTTTTCTCTATACTGATATCTGTTGTGCTTTGAGGAGATTGTCCGGCTTCGAGATACTCACGGACAATTTTGTGAGGCCCTTCTACCAGTAGTTGAAGCATGAAACGGGATTCTTCTCCACGATTCAGTCCATTGGAAGAAGTGTTATAGAGCAAAGTAATGTTTTCCGCCCGTTGTATCAGTCGGTAGAAATAATAGGCGTAGACTGCATTCTTATGTTCGATGGTGGTCATGCCGAAAGCTTTCCGAAGGTTGTAGGGGATAAAAGAAGAGTCTCCTCCGGATTTCGGTAGCTGCCCTTCGTTGAGCGAAAGAAGGATTATATTGCGGAAATCAAGGTTACGGGTTTCCAGTACTCCCATGACTTGCATGCCAATGGCAGGTTCTCCATGGAAAGGAATGTTGGAAGCGGTCAGAACCTTGCTGATCAAGCGTCTTAACGTGTCGGTACGTATGTTCAGTTCTCCGCTTTCTATCAGGCTATAGAGACGATTGATAGTAGTATAGCTCTTGAAAAGTGATTCCCGGTATAGTTGGTTGAAGATATCGCTATACTCGCTTTCTTCCCGATAGAGAAGGGAGATTTCTTTGACTAATTCCGTCAAATAATCGCATAACTCTTTGATGCCGTTTCGAGGAGTAAAGAGCTTTGCCAGAAAGTCATCCATCTTCAGTTCCGAAGGGAGCGGGTAGAAGCGGTTGGTCTTGGTCAGTTCCCGTTCTAAAGGTTCGGCATTGATGGATAGCTGCCGGGTATAAGGGTGCTTCAGTATAGCAGATACGGTTTCGTAGGTGAAGCGTCCGGTATCGCTGCGGTAGCCGTTGGTTTGTAATTCCATAGCGGCATTGATAAAACTGTATACCGGAGTTTGTGCCAGCGGGAAACCCATCGTGATGTTGACGTTCTTCACTTCTTGTGGAATGGAATGGAGTACGGGAAGCAGCAGAGCTTCATTGCAGAGCACAACGGCGTTCTCTTTCTCTTCGTTGGTAGTGGAAAGAGTGTTATGTGCCCATTCAGGAAGAAAGCGGGCTTGTGCATTTTCAGTAGAAGCGGAGATGTAGCGTATATTTTTCGGTTTTCGCAAAGTGTCGAAACAACTTTCGGGTAATTCATTCGGAAATAGTTTCAGGTTACGGTTGATGAATTCTCCGGCTTCGTGTTTGGTAATCTGCTTGGTGTAGAAAATATCGTAATCCCAATAGAACATGGCTTTATCTGCATCTTGTAATAGTTGGAAGAATTTTGTCTCTACTTTATTGAGTACATTGAAGCCGACAAAGATATATTTGTCGTATTTCAATTGGGTGGTATCCAGTTGCTCGATTACATTGCGGTAGAGCATGCCTTCATAGGCTATTCCCAGTTCCGCTAAGTTTTCACGGTAACGGTGGTAGATGGTGCCTAGTTTGTCCCAAAGGGAGATGAATTTCTCTTTCAGCACTGTCCGGCGTTCGATAGAGAAATTTTGGAAGAACTGCCGGATCGCCTCTTCCTGTTCTTTATCAAGAAACTCGTAATCGTCCATCAGATTCTTCAGGTCCTGTAAATTGCTGAAAAGTTTATCCGCATCAACGAGATTTTTGTCTACGTCGTCGAAATCACTGATCAGCAGTTCGCCCCAAAAATAGAAATCGTCCAGCGTTTCCTGGCTTTCTGTCTCTTCGCGGAATACTTTATATAGTTCGCAGACCAGTCGGATAGGATCACCGGCTTTCTGCACAGATAACTTCCGGAACAGGTCGCTGATACTCATTGCAGCAGGTGACCAGATGGGTTGATCGGATTCTCCTGCCAAATATTCGTTGAAGAATAAGTTGGCACGTTTATTAGGGAATACGAGTACTGTACGAGATAAGTCGTTTCCTATCTTGGCATATAAATCGTGAGCGACTAGTTGGAGAAATGATTGCATATCAATTATAGATTTTCTAGCTTATATATTTGTTTATTGTAGCCTGAACATTACGGGAATTGTGAATCGGACGGCAACTTTCGTTCCGTCATCCAGCTCTCCCGGTTTCCATTTAGGCATAAGACCGACAATGCGTAATGCTTCTTTGTCTAAATAGGGATCTACACCACGCACCACTTTAGGCTGAATAATATTTCCTTCTTTATCAACGATAAATTGAACGATGACGCGACCTTGAGCGCCCAATTCTCCTTGAGCTATTTCTTTCGGATAATTTATATTTTTAGTGATAAACTTCATCAGTTCTTGTGCTCCTCCGGGAAATTCGGGCATGACAGCAGCCACTTCCAATACGTCGGCAAGCGAGTCTTTTACTGTTATTATATCGCCTGATATAGGAGTGATCTCAATTAATCCCTGTTCTTGGGGTAGCTCAGGTAATTCTTGTTTGTTTACTGTATCTCTCTCTACCATAGGTATAGTATCCTCTATAGGAGTCGGGCATACTTCTCCAAACATTACACTTGTATTGGCGGAGTCACTGATAGTTTCCTGATTACTTCCTTTATTAGGGGAACTACTACAGGAAGTCATCGGTGCCATTGCTACCAAGCCGGCAGATATCCCTAATATAGTTATAGCTTTCCCGGCCATCCGTTTACGTTCCAGTTGTTGCTCTAAATAGCGTACTTCTGCTTCGCATTTGGGACATGTGCCCAGACAATCTCCTTGATATTGACACTCGGAAGTAATGAACTCAATATCGTTGGCTTCTGCTATTTGTCTGCGGATATCCTTTAATATCTTGCAGGTTTGTTTTCCTCGTTTCATGGCTGGTAAGTATTAAGTGTTTTATATGTAAACCGATCGAACTGGGTGATACCCATTTCTTTTAGAAGACGGATACTGTTGTCTACGTCACTCTCTGAATTATACACGGGAATGATGGGGGTACGAACAATGATTTGCTCATTTTTTCCATGCTCAATTAAATAATGAAGATTATTCAGCACCTTTTCATTTTCTTTTCCGGTGTATTGCTGGTATATATCATTATTGATGTCCTTGATATCGATGATATAATAATCAATGACAGGTAATAGTTTCTCTATATTCTCTTGTGGTACATTGAGTGATGATTCTACGGAAAGTTGCCATTCCTGTCCACAGAGCTGACGGAATTCATAAATAAAATCACTTTGCAAACAAGGTTCTCCACCTCCGAAAGTGATTCCTCCATGAGTGGCGAGAAAGTATAATTCATCCAGTCTGACTTCCTCATAAAGTTGCATGCAGTCATAGTGCTTCCATATGCCTTCCGAATGCAGAGATTGCGGATTGAGGCAATACTTACAACGCAATGGACAACCATGGAAAGCCACAAGTGTAGTAACTCCCTCACCATCAGTAGTGAGCCGATGACGACTGATTCCTATGAGCGGTGCCGTCTTCATTATTTCACTTTTACAATTAGTCCTTCATCCACATACCACAGATAGCCTGTGATATTTTTATATCCCATCTTAGTGAGTAACTGCATGTACCCTTTAACCTGTTTATTGTATTGGAGGTTTTCTTTTCCGAATTTGAAGTCAACTACCACTACTTGTTCGTCTTTCATCATTACACGGTCAGGACGTCGGGTCTGTAAAGCCCCTTTTTCTTTGTAAATGATAGCACATTCGTTAAACAAGGTCCATTCCCCTGAATACCAGTCTTGAATTTCCGGAGAAGAAAAAGCTTTGTGAGCCACTTCACGTATTTCTTCTGCTTTTTCGTTGCTGCCGATGACCCCTTCGAAAATCAGACGTTCGATAGCCGGATCAATGTCTTCTGCCGTTTCAATGGCGGAAAATAGTGTGTGCAGCATACGCCCCCGGTTGATAAAACGGTCGTCCGATTCTTCTTCTTCGATTCCCTGAATGAAATCAGCGGAACGGTTGGATTGCCGGAATTCAATATCATGACGCATAGATTCCATGCGGACGGGTAATTTCTCAGGTTTTTGAGTTAGTTTGTTAGTCGAAGTTTTTGCTTTTTCTTCTTCCGAAGGACATAGTTCTCCTTGCTCATAACAATCTTCTTCCCAATCAGTACCTTCTTTGAGGGCAACTACAGGCAGCGTATTGGCTAACAGTTCGGACATGGTGCCTTTTTGACCTTTTTTACTCCATATGATAAGATTCTTTCCGGCACGGGTAAAGGCTACATAAAGCAAGTTGAGATTGTCCACCCACAGTTGAAGACGTTCCTGCAAATAATCGTTCCCGTAAATGGACTCGGCCATTTGTGTCGAGTAATTGATTGGAAGGATGTCCATGTCATTAAACGGAGCCTCTTGAGGAGCACACCATACCAGTTGGTTATTCGTTTCATTTTCCAGTTTCCAATCGCAGAAAGGGAGGAGTACTGTATGAAATTCCAATCCTTTGGATTTGTGGATGGAGAAGATCCGGATACCTTCCACTTCACCGCTGGGAATAGTTTTGCTGCATAGTGTCTCGTCCCAGTAGCGGATGAAACTGTCAAGCTCAGAGGAATTACTTTGCAAATAATCCGTCACGGCATCGAAGAAGGCAAACAGATAGGCATCTTGTTCTTTGATGTGCCCCATCTCGAAGATGCTGAATAGTTCTTCCAGTAATTCGTAGAGAGGCATGAAACGGAGTTCTCTTTGCTTTTCGAGAAATACGGATGGCAGATAGTTCTCTATTGGAAGAAGCAGGAGCGTATTCCAGTCCATATTCTTCTGCAAAACTTCATTTTGGTAGGCTATTGCCAGTTGGGCCCGGGCTATCTTATTGTTTTCATCGGACAGATAACGCAATGCGTCTATCATCATACAGATGGCGAGAGAGGCATCGAGGCGAAAGGCTTCGTCTGATACGATTTTATAATGTAACTCTTTGTCGAAATAGTCTGCGATACGGGGAATACTTTTGTTCTTTCGTACAAGGATCGCTATGTCATTCAGTCGTATACCGGAAGAGAGTAAGTGTTCTACTTCTTCCCCCAGACTAATTAATGTCTGTTCGATGTAGTCGTGTGTTTCGTCCGGTTCCAGAAAAGTAGCTTTGACATATCCCTTTTGCATACTTCGGGGGGATTCTTGTACAACATCGGCATAAGCCTTTTGTAAGTCATCGCAATCTTTGCCCAATTGTTGTTTGTAGACACCGTTCAGGTAATCTACAGCGGCAGTAAATATATGATTGTTGAATCGGATGACATTGGTTTCACTTCTTCGGTTGGTAGCCAGTGTTTTTACTTTAATAGGAAAGTGCTCAATGCGGTCATTCAGACCATTAAGAATTCCCCAGTCACCGTTTCGCCAGCGATAGATTGACTGTTTGACATCTCCTACTATCAGGCTGTCTGCTCCTTGTGAAAGACCTTCAAGCAACAGTAGCTTGAAGTTTCCCCATTGCATTCGGCTGGTATCCTGAAACTCGTCAATCATGACATTGCGGATGTTGGTTCCTATCTTCTCGAATACGAAGGAAGAATCTCCATCTTTGACCAGTTGATGTAACAAGGCATTGGTATCTGACAGAAGGAATCGGTTGTTGTCATGGTTCAGTTGGCGTACCTCCTCATCGATATTGGCGAGCAGCTGCACTTTGTTGAGATGTTGCAGGGAAAGCCGGCAACTGTTTAATAAAAGATTGTTTTTAGAACGTAGTTTTTCTGCATCTTCCAGTATCTGTATCAAACTGGAATTTGCCAGATCTATAATATCGGTATAACGGGGAGAGGTTTTTGTCGCCCAGTTCTTGGCGTCATCCAGACATTTCTCAACAGTCGCGTTACGAATGTCATTGCTTAGAATGCCATTATTCAATTTGCGGAAATAACTGCCTATTCCCCGTGAACCGTTTTTTAATTCATCGGCAGTCAGGGCGTGCCCTTCTAACTCTCCTTCAAACTGCTCGTAGAATCCTTTCATCTGCTCCAGTATCTCTGTTTCAAGAGCTTTCAGTTGCTTGCGGTATTCTTTGATAGTATCCGGATTACGGAGGCGTTGACGAAGACCTTCTCCTTTTTCTATATATCCTTCATCGAAGATGTTACGTCCAAAGTTTTTGACTTCATCCGATACATTCCAACGTTTGTCATCGGCTATTCGTTCATTAATGTAGTCCAACAGCCACGCGAGGACAGGAGAGGTAGGACCTAATTTCTCAATCATGCTATCCACTGCATCGCTGAGTACTTCTGCGTTGTTCAGTTCGATGTTTAAATTCGGACTGAGTTCCAGTTCGCGTGCCAGATTGCGCATGACGGACTGAAAGAAAGAGTCAATGGTCTCTACGCGGAAACGGCTGTAATCATGCAGCATAAATCCGAGAGCAATTCCTGCCGCTTCCCGTATTTCCAGTTCTGTTTTTCCTGTTTCTTCTTTGATACGGTTCAAGTAGGCTTCGGAATCTTTATCATCGATCTGAATACCGTATAGTTGGCTAAGGATACGTTCCTTCATTTCAGCTGTCGCCTTATTGGTAAAGGTAACGGCGAGTATCTGCCGATAGGCGCGTGGATTAAGTATCAGCAATTTTATATATTCTACGGCGAGGGTAAAGGTTTTGCCTGAACCTGCCGAGGCTTTATAGACTAGGAGTTCGCTCATGCTTTTAGTATGAATTGTTTCATGATTGTTTGAATATATTAGGCCCGAAATAAAGAATGAATAAAGGCAAATAGTCTTTTAAGGCAATACGTAACAGCTTTAATGCTTGTCCGATACGATAGTTGACTGTTTGGGGAGAGACGTTCAACTTCTCTGCAATTTCTTTATGAGTCAACCGGTGACTACGATTCATTTCGTATGCTTCACGATAATCTTTGGGAAGTTGCTTCAAGGCATTCTCATAAAGACGGAATAACTCATTTTCCAGATAAAAGTCAGGATTATCGAATTCTTTCTCGTATTTCTCTGTAATTTCCTGATGTACCTTACGCTTGATTTCAAAATGCGAAATACGGTTCAGGGCCTTGTTTTTCACGATAGTAAAAAGAAGCGTTTTCAATGTCAGCTCTTCTAGAAGGCTACAACGGTTTTCCCATAACCACATCATTGTGTCCTGTACAATCTCCTCAATCTCCTCTTGTTCGCTGACATATTGCGAACAAAAAGCACATAATCTACTGAAATAGTGCCTGTAGACGGCGTCGAATACATATTCTTCGCCTGCCTTTAAGGCGGTGATGATAGATTTATTATTGTTAATATCTAGGTATATAGGAGGTTGTTGCATTCTTCATTATTTTTTATGCAGAGCAAAAATAATGAAAGCAATGAAAGAAACGAAATAAAACGGGAGAAAATATTTTTTTCTTTTTTAGTTTAGTATCTTTGCGCTGTCAACTGTATTAATAACAGAGGTATTATATTTTTTTATAGTAAAAGGATGATTGAACATGGATGAATCTATCTTGGTGAACTACTTGCGGGGAGGAAGCAATGACGAAGAATGTCGGCAGGTAGAATTGTGGTGTGAAGAAGCACCGGAAAACCGACAAATACTAGAGCAACTTTATTATACCCTTTTTGTAGGCGACCGTATGGCAGTGATGGATGCTGTAGACACAGAAGCTTCATTGACGAAGTTTAAGTCGCTCGTACGTGAAAAGGAGAAAAAAGCCAAGCGAAGAAGTATATCGGTTCGATGGGGACGTTATGCGTCCGCGGCAGCCGCTTTTCTGGCAGGTCTTGTTTTCGCAGGTGGAATTGCGTGGGGATTGCTTTCCAATAAACTTTCTGATTATACAGTGATGACTACCGGCGGACAGAGAGCGCAAACAGTACTTCCGGACGGTAGTAAGGTTTGGCTGAATGCATCTACGAAGCTTATTTACCGTAATTCTTTCTGGAGTACGGATCGTCAGATTGATTTGTCGGGTGAAGCTTATTTTGAGGTGGCTCGTGATAAGCATGCTCCTTTCATTGTTAATACTAAGCATATTAAGACCTGTGTGTTGGGTACAAAGTTTAATGTACGGGCACGTGAAGAAGAGGATAGGGTAGTGACTACTTTGTTGCAAGGTTCTGTAAGAATGGAATCTCCGCGAACCGTAAATAATGGATACTTGCTGAAGCCGGGACAAACGTTGAACATTAATACAACAACTTATCAGGCTGAATTGATAGAATATGCCGAGCCGACTGAAGTTCCGCTCTGGATTAACGGAAAGCTGAAATTCAAGCAGCATTCATTGCTGGAGATTACAAATATCATGGAGAAACTGTATGATTTGAAGTTTGTGTATGATGACGAGAGTTTGAAGGTTGAACGTTTTACCGGCGAATTTTCTACAGATAATCTTCCAGACGAGATATTGAATGTGTTGATGCATACAAATCACTTCAGTTATAAGAAGGAAGGGCGGATTATTCGATTGTCTAAAAAATAAAGAGATATAGAGAGAATGTTTAAAAAAGGTATGTCGCTGAATGGCATACCTTTTTTATTTGAACTTATCGGAGATCCTTTAACAGCAACTCTTTTCTTAGGTTTTATTCCAACCCTATTTCATCTACGAATATAAATGCGGGTCTTCCTTTTCCCCAGTGCCATGTCGGTATGTCATATTCCGGTCGGGCTGTTATTTTCACATAATGTGCCTGCACTGTATCAAAAGATAGTTCATGGGTATAAATACCATTTCTATCTTCCTTACTGGCAACAGGGTAAACTTCAGATTTTATATCTTTGTATCCTTTCCCATCGTTTGATATGGCTACGGAAAGTTTGCGCAAATCGAGAATTTCTTCTCCTATTTCGGCATAAGTGCGTACCCATGCTTTGCTTATCGGAGTCTCCTGCTGTAAATCAATTACTGCTTCAAGGTCATTCTGATAGAATGCAATCCATCGTCCGGTACGATAATTTCTGCTGCCTGCCAACCCGTCAATTAGTGTGTTTTTTCCTTCGAATTTATACTTTTCATTGATGGGCTGTAGCATCGTTACTGGCTTCATAGTAGCTTTATTGAATTTAACTTCCTCTTTCAACACTGTACTTGTACCGTTTGGACGGATGGTGATTGCTTTCAATGTGCAGCTTTGATTAATTCTCAACGTATCTGTATATACGTTGGAACCGGCAGTAGGCTCATTGCCATCGAGGGTATAATAAATCGGAGCATTATCAATAGTAGATAGGACCACATTCAGTATATTGGCTTTTGTGTCAGGAATGTATTGGGATTTTACTTGAAAAATATGTTTGGCATAATTATAGTAGTTCAGATCATAGATGGTAATCAGTCCGGGCAATCGTTTCAGGAAATCTGCATAGTCTTTCTTCTCCGGCATAGTCCATTGTACTTCTGATAATGCAGCCATACGGGGTAATTCCATATATTCTACTTGGCTGTAAGTAGGAATATATTCCGTCCATAAATTGGCTTGTACTCCTACGATGTATTTTGCTTCTTCGGAAGTGAGTGTCTGAGGTACCGGTTCGTAGCTATATACTTTTTCCAAAGGTACATATCCGCCAATGGCAGGTGGTTCATTGTCTGTATCCATGGTCTGATAGTAGTCGAAGTACAGGAATAAACTGGGAGTCATGATCGCGTCGTGTTTGTGTTTTACAGCTTCAATTCCTCCTTCTATACCTCTCCATGACATGACAGTGGCATTAGGTGCCAATCCTCCCTCCAGTATCTCTTCCCAGCCGATGATCCGACGTCCTTTACCGTTAAGGAACTGCTCCGCATAATTGATGATGTAACTCTGTAGTTTCTGTTCGGCTGTATGATTTTTATCGGCTTTCAATCTTAGTTCTTTGATACGTGCCTGACATTTTGGACACTTTTCCCAGCGTATCTTCGGGCATTCATCTCCGCCAACGTGAATATATTCGGAAGGGAAGATATCTACCATTTCACTTAAAACGTCTTCTATAAATAGCAGAGTCTTGTCATTTCCCGCACATAACACGTCCTCCGATACTCCCCACATTTTCCATACTTCATAAGGACCGCCTGTACAACCCAATTCGGGATAAGCAGCAAGTGCGGCTTGCATGTGCCCCGGAAGATCTATTTCCGGTATTACCGTGATATGGCGTTCTTGGGCATATCTTACAATATCTTTGGCTTCGTCTTGTGTGTAAAATCCACTATAGGGAACGTCGTCGTATTCTCCGGAATTGTGCCCGATGACTGTTGCTGAACGTTTGGAACCTATAGTCGTGAGTTCCGGACGTTTTTTTATTTCGATTCTCCATCCCTGATCATCTGTCAGATGCCAGTGCAGACGATTGATATTATGTAAGGCCATCATATCAATGAAACGTTTAATGGAGTCGATAGGGAAGAAGTGGCGTGAAACGTCTAAATGTACTCCGCGATAGGAGAAACGTGGATAGTCGTTAATTTCGACACCAGGAAGGCTTATATCTCCTTTGTTTGTTGCCGGAAGTGACTTTCGTAATGTCTGTATACCATAAAAAGTACCAGCTTCTGAGGCTCCCCTAATAATTATATTATCCGGAGTTACTTTCAACTGGTATGCTTCAGCATTGTCTGTATTCAGTCCCGTTGTTAATGTAATAACGTTCGATGTAATCTGTTCATCGATAACTTTCAGCTTTTTGCCGGACATCTGACGAATGTATGTCGCCAGTAGGTTGGCATTTTGCTGCATTTCATCGTTGCCTTTCGGATAAACAATAGAAGTCCGGTCGTTCAGTACAAAATTACCAGTACTGATTTTGATTTCCTGGGGCAGAGGAATGATTTCATAATTTGCCTGTTGGATGACTTCTGAAGAACAGGAAAATAACCCACCGCATAAAAGAATAGCTCCTAATAGATGATGTTTTCTCATTTTATCTAATTTATGTTTGTCAAAGGTTGATTTTAGCTCTATATAAAACAAGAGCAAACTTATACATTTTCCTTGTAAGTTTGCTCTTGTCTGTTTTTTAATTGATGGAAAACTTATTCCACATGTTTATTCCCATGCATAGATATAGAATTTTGTGATATCTACACGGCTGGGAACAGTAACCATCTGATATTTCAGGTAACGTGTCTTAATCCGTTCATCAAAAGTGATGGTTTGGTTTCTTCCTTTCGTGTCCCATTGTCCGATAGACGTCCACTTGTCTCCATTTTCAGAGGAGAATATTTCCACTTTTGAAGGAGCATATCCGGCTCCCCAATGGGTAGTTTGAATACCTGTGACTGTTTTTACTTCTTTAAAGTCAACTGTCAGCCAAAAAGGTACTCCATTCGTGGCAACGTCATTGCTTCCTGTTCCTGCAACGGAGTTTGATTCTGCATTTTCTACTCCTTCCATAAAGGTGAATATCCAGTCTTTGGCATTGGTCAGCAATACACTTTCTTTTTTCTTTTCTGCAGTTTTAGAGATTTTCAGGATGATTTCCTGATAATATGCTGCATTTGCGACTTCCGACGATGTAGACTCAATATCTGTGATCTTGATTTTCAACGTATAGTCAAGGGCTTCTTTGGTGCTTTCCAGATACTTCCAGTCTGTAATACTTAAGGTAATCGGCTCTGAGGCTGTAGAACCACCTTTTATCACTAGATTTTTATCACTCAGATTGATCTTGTCTGCATCAATTCCATCACAAGTAACACTGTAGCGCACATTTATATCCTGAGCAATGGCTTTTTGTGTTGTAGCCATAAACTGAAACTCAACACTGCCTTCAATACCTTCTTCTTCAACATGTTTCAGTGTGAATGAAGGAGTCGGCTGCAAATAATCTGCCGGTAATAAAGAAACGTAACTCATATCCCATTCATTAACCGAATCATCATCACTGCAAGATGAGAAGAAGGGAATCATTGCACTCATGAGCGCAATGATTATAGATTGAAATACTTTATTCATAGTAATTATATTAATTTTATTTCCATGGAGTAGCTTCATCCGTAGACAGAATCTTATCTATCCACACTGGAGTGACTGTTGTGGTAATAGTATGTCCTTTGCCGGTAGCATCTTCAAATACATTACCTTTACCTTCATTGAATCTCCAATAAGCTTCTAATCCCGGAGATTTCGGGCTTGTGATAGTCATGTTATTCTGAATCTGAATTTCCGACCGGCATACGGACCAAATACGAGCTTCGCTCACCAATATCTTACATCCGCTCCACCAGCTACCGCCACTAAACCAACTCATACTACCAAATATACAAGGTCCGCCGGCAACGTCTTTTGAGCCTCCGTCTTTACCGTTAATGTAGATACGATATTTGGAACCATTGTATGTCACAGCAAGGTGTTGCCACTTATTAGGTTCGAAAGAGTAGGTCGGATTCAGATAGGTTTCGTGAGTCTGAATCTGAACCAATGAGTGAGCCTTGTGGTCATTATTATCGCTTTGCGGGTCTTCGAAACGTAATAACAAGCTCTTACCGTCGCTACCGGATGTGCTGAATACTGCACGGTTACGATTGGCGGTATTGCTGACCTGGAAACGTACTTCGACAGTAAATTCATTGTAAGTTTCGGGAGCTTCTGAGAATTTCTTGGCTACGAGTTCTGTGCTTCCGACAAACTGTGGAGCAGAGAATTCCATTATGCTATTGGCCAGAATCACCAGACTGCCGGTAACGGGCATTACGTCAATGCTGCCCTGTTTAGCTACCAAACGCACAGGTAAAGCATATGATTCGCCGGATGCGTTCATCTCTTCAGAGAATGCTTTAATGTGTATGGAAATGGGATCTGCGTTATAGGCACCTGCCTTTATCGTTATATTGTCCGGAAGGGTGTAATGAGTTTCCGGCAATGCGATATAGTTGGTACCATTAGCTTTGTTGTATGCGTCAAGAGCCGCCTGATCTATTGTCAGGCTGTAGCTGTTATCTTTTTGTTGTGTATTGCTGATATGAGCATTCAGAGTCACATTAGTTTCACCGCTGCCCATGACAGTCACTTTAGTGCTTGATGCAGTTAAAGCTTCTTCGAAAAAGACATGTGTATCCAATGTGCTATAATTCGCATCATCACAGCCAATCCATGTACCGCCTGCAATAAGCGATATCAGCAAGAAGTTTCTTATGTTCTTAATCTGTTTCATAGTGAATTAATATTTAATTAACGGTTTGGTAGAAGGATTCATAATTTGAATAGCTTTGCGTAGATTCTTGTATTCCGGGTTTGTCGGATACTCCGCTTCCATATGATAGCTTCCTACTCCGCCTTTACGGAAACCGTTTTTCGGTTGCCAGCGTGCCATTCCTTCCAAGGATTTCATGCTGTTACCATAACGGTCGATATAAGGATATCCACCATCCATTGCAGCATCTACGGCTTCAAAGTTTTCGGTCATGATGGTCATTTTTGTGATTTGTTCTTCGGACATTACACTGCCGTAGGTCTGAACAAGTCCCGGACCTGCCACACCGCCATCAATCAGTCGTTTGTCCAGGTTGTTGTCATTACCGGGTTTATAGGCCTGAATGATAAAGTAATCAAAGTAAGGACCTACATCGGGTCTGTTCTTTATACTTTGTGGTTCGCCGTCGATGATCAATAACTTGCCGGTTCCGGATTTAGGACCGAAGTATTTGCCAAGTTCGTCTACAAATATGAACATTCTGTCATCATCGTCTACAATGTTACCCGAATTACCATAATTGGGTTCGTAGTCAATGTCAAAACCGTCATATCCATATTTATTGATTGTATCAGCAATTGCACTCGCATATTTGCGGATGGATGCTTCAACTGCCTCTTTATTGGACTCATCGGAAGGCCACCCCCAGAAGTCATTCACAGCCTCCTGTTGACTGGCAAATCCCATTGATTCCCAATTGTCATATATATGTTGCGGAGTGATCTGTGTACCTACGGAAGTGATAATAAAGCACATAGTGAAACGAGTTCCTTTTACCTGCTGGCAGAATTGAAGGTCTTTCTTTTGTGCTTCTGTGATATTCGACCAGTTTCCCCAAATAGATACAACGTCTACGCTATCAGGTATTCCCGCCATGCTATTAACCAATGAAGCACCTTCGCCTGTCCAGTTGCCGAACCATCCGAAAGCTTTTGGATGATCAGACTTTTTATATGCACGCAAGGCTGCATAATATTCTTCAGAGGGACCTTCGAAGTAATCTTTCGCTTCTGATTCTGTCCAGTCATTACAACTCACCCATATCGGGGTGCTCAATGCTAACAATAAAAAATATAGTAAATAATTCTTTTTCATATTAACTTTAGTTAGGAGGTTATATTAATTTGTTTTTCCCCATGACAAATCTGTGGCTTCATTGTCCGGACCACCATTTCTCAGATACGAGACACCTTGCTGGTAGTTATTATGATTGTTCTGTACTTCCGTATAAGGGAATCTCAGGCGACGCATACCTCGTTTGCTATCTACTCCGGATGGAGACAGATTATCGATGCAAGGATAGAGCTCTGGATAACCGGTGCGGCGGTATTCAGCCCATGCTTCTAGTCCCAATGGATAGTTGGCTATCCATTTCTGAGTAATGATACGTTGAAGATTTTCTTCTTCATTGTCATTCCAGGCAACAGCAACTGTGTTGGAGATGGTGTATGCATGACCTCTGGGATCATTATTATGTGATACAACCGGTTTTTCCGTATTGGTCAGATAGTTGTCAGGCATCGTTGTTCCGTATTGTTCCATGGAGAGTTTGATTCCTTCTTCATAGTACTCTTTAGCTGATTTGCTGCCTACAGACCAGTTCTTTAATTTGCCTTCTGCACGAAGGAATGCAGTTTCGGCAGCGCAGAATACCAGTAGCTTGGAAGTACCTGCAATAGCCGGTATAGAATAACCTGCAACGTCACTTTTGGCAAAACCATCTTCTCCGGAACGCATACCCACATATTCCTGAGTATGACCAGTGAAAGTTGAATGATTAAAATACTTAGACATACGTGGATCGTTGTAGCCATTCATGTAATCAACGATATTAGCGTTAACACGCAAATCACCCCAACTTACAGCAGCCAATTGGTATGGGTTTGTCTGTGAGCCGCAATCCATCATAGCATTGTCATTATTCGCTTCAATCAACCCGGCTTCATGAGCTACAGCAGCTTCTGCGTTCTCTTTTGCCATCTCCGGATATGCTGTGCTAATGCGGATAGCAACTCTCAGTCGCATAGAATTTGCTAATCTTGCCCAATTGGCATAATTGCCGCTGAATACGGGGTCGTTGCTGGCGAGAGGGGCATTACCATTAGTGTCTTTATAATAGTTGTAGAGTACGTTTGCAGCACTTGCAAAGTCTTCCATTATATTCTTGTAGACTTGTTCTTCTGTGTCATAAGCTACATAGAAGTTACCTTTTTTCACTTGGCTGTAAGGCATCGGACCGTAACAATCGGCAACACGCAACATAGTTATGGCCCGTATCATACGTGCAAAAGCATAATAATGACCGCTTTCATTGGTTGCTTCCTGTATCTGAAAGAAATTACCGTATATTTTCTCGAAATTGGTATTCCAGGGACCTGCATTCCAGGCATCGCTTTGATTGAATGTGCCGAAATTAGTACCACTCCATACATTCGCACATGTCAGATAGCCTCCTAGTTGACCTACCATCTGATCCATCATCTGTGAGTCATTCTGCTGAATGTTTACAATCGTCTCAATCATTGACTTCATCAAAGTAGAAGGATCAGCTTCATGAATCTGGAATTGATTGGTGTTGTATTCTTCAAAATTACCAGTACAACTCCCGGCAACTAATGCCAAAGCAGTACCGACTGTTATATTTCTTAGATATTTCTTCATAATAATTTTCTCATTAATTTAGAATTGTACTTTCACATTAAATCCTATATTGCGCATGCTCGGTTGCATAAAGTAATCCACATTCATATAGTAATTACTTGACGTAGAAGCTGACAACTCTGGGTCAAACGGTGCTTTACAATAGATCATCCACAGGTTACGTCCCACAAGACCGAAAGTCACGTTGGCGACATTGTTCAGCCATTTCTTGGGAAGTGTATAACTAAGGCTAAGTTCCTGGAGGCGGACATTGGTAGCACTGTATAAATAATATCTTCCATAACCACCTTCACCGGTACCGATAGTCTGAAAGTATTTCTGTGTATCGACTTTTCCGTTATTCATTGGTACACCTTTATTGTCACGCGCATTGGCTGTAATACTTGATACACCATAGTAGTCAAGAACACCTTGTGTGGCTGAATATGCCAACCCACCTACACGTGCGGAAAGAACGACTCCCAGATTGATACCTTTATATGTGAAATTGTTTGTCCATCCTAAATTATAGTTGGCATTCAAGTTTCCGACTTTGGTAGGAGTCTCTGCTGTATGCATGCTAAGTCCTCCGGTTTGAGAATCTACTTTTATGTTTCCGTTATTATCTTTGGTCAATTCATTGTATACATAGATATCAGTCATTGTACCTCCTTCTGTTAAGATCACCCGGGGAGCCACATTCTCTTTACCGAGCCATCCTACAGGCATGTTCGGCATGTCAATCAGTTCGCCTGTTACGGGATTGGTGCTACCACCTGCCAGACGTTTCACTTTATTACGGTTTAGGGTGAATGTAGCATTTGAGGCCCATCTGAATCCTCCCCATTCGTCAGTAAAGCCAAGTGCCAGCTCAATTCCCTGATTTTGTACGTTACCAGTTTGTACAATAGCCTTATTATATCCGGAGGAAGAAGGAATATCTACTTTAAATGTTTGGTTCAAAGTATTGGAACGATAATAGGTTGCGTCCAGATTAAAGCGATTTTCCCAAAATTTTAAATTCAAACCGATTTCCCATGATTTGGTCTTTTCAGGTTTCAGATTATTCATTGGATAAACTGTCGGGTTTGCCCAGTTATGAGTCTGGCTGTTGTATTCATATCCCGGGTTAGTCAGGTAACGGTCGAAAGAAGAGGCTACAACAGTGTAAGACCCACGTACTTTTGCATAAGATATGATTTTAGGCAGAGCAAACATTTCTGTCAGTACAGCCGATAAGCCGACAGATGGGTAGAAGTATGAAGACTGATTGGAGAAAGCCAGTTTGGAATCCCAATCATTACGTCCGGTCAACGTGAGGTAAAGTTGACTTCTCCATCCTAATTCGACATTAGCGAATATACTTTGTACTTCGTCATCGTATCCGTCCGGTAGTGGTTTATAGTTTGCAGCGTAATTAATATTATTCAGTGCAAAGAAGTTAGGGATTATCAGGTCACCTGCAAAGCCGATTGTCTGCATGGAAGTGTGATAAAGTGACATACCGATATTGGTATTTAGACGGAAATCTCCGAATGTTTTATCAACAGTAGCCAGTACGTCAGTATATAAAGAACGTTCCTGGCGCATAGCATCTTCAAAGCCACCGTTAACAGAACAGAAAGTAGCAAGCGTTGAAGCATATTTCTCTGTTTTGTTACGATAGTCCGAATTATCCAGATTTACGCGTCCGGTGATATTTAACCAGTCTGTAATTTTCCATTTTAGGGAGGCATTCAACATATAACGCTTTTTGTCAGAGGTACGTCTGATACGGTTTTGAGTCCAGTATGGATTCTGCAATGACAATCCACCGTCGCCATAAGGCCAGTATTGTTTCATGAATCCGTAATTTGTATCGTAACGTTCGTACAGACGAATTTCATCAAAATTATCTCCGCGTGGAAATAGATACAAAGCGGGTAGGGGGTTGTAGTATTGTCCCTGAGATACCATGTTGGTATTATTCTGTATGATGTATTGTGCACCGATATCCAGTGTCAACTTATCATTCAGGAAGTTAGTAGTATTACGTGCGGTAAAGTTATAGCGGTTGTAGCTGTTATTGGGCAAAATACCATCTGAATTTGTCGTAGAAGCTGAGAAGTAAGTCTGATTTTTATCGCTTCCTGTCGATAATGTAATGGAGTTTATGATATTACTACCGGTATTGAAGAAGTCTTTCGGATCATATCTTTTATCTGTCAGATCTCCCCAGCTGAACAAGCCTGAACTTGTTCCGTATCTGTTCTGCATCTCAGGCATAATATATGCCTTGGAGAAGGTCGTACTATTGGAAACAGTAAGTGATATCTTTTCTTTTTTCCCTTTCTTTGTGTTAACCAGGACTACTCCATTGGCTGCGGCAGAGCCATAAAGGGCAGCAGCTGACGGTCCGGTCATCATACTTATACTTTCTATATCGTCCGGGTTTAAGTCTGCTACTGCATCAGAACCACCCATTGATCCGTACTGACCGTCACCACCACTTGAACCAGTGTTAAACATAGGTACACCGTCAATCACATATAAAGCATTGTTATTCTTGGTCAATGACTTCATACCACGCATTATAACACGTGTAGCACCACCGGCACCTGTAGCACCGCTGCTTATCTGCACACCGGCTACTTTACCTGCAAGCGAATTGATAAAGTTGGCATCTTTCACCGCTGTTAAAGTTTCTCCCTTTACTTGCTGTACATTATAACTCAACGCTTTCTGTTCACGCTTAATACCCAATGCGGTTACAACTACTTCTTCTAATGTTTGAGTATCTTCTCCCATCACTATTTTTAGTGGTTGTGTATTAGCTAATGTGATTGATTGGGAGATATGCGGAGTAGTATGAGAGAAGAACATCTCATACTAAATATAACCATTAATATTTGTATTTGATAATTCATATATTTGTGTAAATATATGAATTGTTGAGTGGATAGTTCTGTCTCTTTATTTATGTTGTTATTATTTACAATGTATAGTAAAAACAAAGGCTGCCTCATTCCAAAGGCAGCCTTTTCTATATGTACAATTTATTGTAGTTTGTTGCTATTCTTGCGGTGGGAATATAAACCCGTTCCCTTTGTTATCATCAAAAGAATAACTTGATGGCTTGGGTAAATTCTTACCATTCTTACTCCAGTCCCAAAGCAGAGTCTCATCCTCTGTAATTTCTCCGGTAGCACTATCCCTCTTCTTCCCATTCAATGGATAATAAAGCAGTAAATTGTCATCGTCAGGATTTACCATCTTCCATATATTCGAAGCTATCTCTTGCGAAGTTCTGGCCGTTTTCCAAAAACGAACCTCACGAATCAGCTCGTTTGAACCACCAATCCAAAAGCCAATCAATCCATAAGGACCTGTTCTGATTTCCCGGTCAGCAACCAGCACTCCGTTCACGTATACATAATTCTTTTGACCATCATATACGAAAGCTAACATATACCAAGTGTCAGGCTGTGCAGAGAATTTGTCAGCGGGAACATCAATCTGAGAGCTTCCCGTCTTAATTTGTAATTGATTAGGGTTAATAGTTACATCACCGAAACGAGTATAAATCTCATCCATAGGACCAGCATTGGCAACCAATTTAGTTCCACAAATAGAACGATTGTTACTTTTGTAACTAGCCCTATTGACCATAACTTCCATTGTCCATTGATCAACTTTGAAATCGTTAGGGAACATTTTATCATCCTCGCTCCCCGAACCACTTCCACTTGTACTTATCCGGAGCGCTTTTGTATTCACTCTTTGCTCAAGTACAAGTAAAGTCTCTTCTTGCCCTCTGATAATATTCACGTCACCTCCTGTAATACGTATAGGCAAAGCATAGTTACCTTCTAGTGAGAATTTTACATTCTTCAAAGAAATAGGAACATCCATCATTGCATAAAGAGGCATAAATGTTATTTTCTGTGAGATCTCATACATCTCTTTAGGAAGTACTATATAGTTAGTTCCATTTTTAGCATTATAAGCATCTAACTGAGCTTGATTACCAGCCTCCAATGTAACTTTTATTTCTTTAGTATCTTGAACAGCTAAAGCTACTTGCAACCCTTTAATTTCCACATCTTTGCCTTCTTCCACAAAGCTTTGTAATACGCCGTTATTAGCTATATATACTCCTTGCTCACTTTGAAAATCATCCAAAGGATTTTTATATAACTCATTTTGACAACCTGTTAAGAATAACAGAACAGCTAAATAAATATTCTTTTTCATAATAGTCATTCTTTAATATTAATCGAACTTACCAGGATATACCTGATTACCAAAATACAAGGCTTTTCTCAACCATTTGTAAGGAGGGTCATTCGGGTAGTCATACTCCATATGATAAGTACCTATACCACCTATTCTCTTACCACTGGGCAAATCGAGTGTTGCATAGTCAAGAATCTGATTCCCTTCCATACTGTTCAATTCAGGACGCACACTTGTATAATAAGTTATACCACCAGTTTTCCACCCTTGTTCAAATTCTACGGTAATAATTGTTTTACGCTCCCAATCGTCCAGATTCGGTTTATTTATTTTATAAATTACAGAACTAGTACTTGATTCCCAATATGCTTGATAGATATAATGATCAACCAATTTTGAAGTTTCTGTAGATAAGAGATCCGGCTGACCATCCATAACTAACATTCTTCCAGCAGGACGTAGACGGGCACTTAAAGTTTCAATGAAAACCTGCATCTTATTATTGCCGCTAGGACTGATTGTCTGGTAGTTTGCTAAAGTTCCGGAATGTCCATATCCAGGTTCGTAGTCAATATCAAAACCATCAAGATTGTACTTTTCAATACTATCACAAATAGCATTTGCATATGCTTTTACTCCTTCAATGAAGTTTCCTTGTCCCTTTTCTTCTACCCAATATTGCGTTGCATTCAATCCTTTAGGAGTCAACTGATCTCCCAAATCTTGAATAATCCAACATAATAATGCCTTTCCTCCTTTTACTTCTTGGAAGAATTTCAAATCTGCTTTCTGTTCATCAGAAAGGTAACCTCTTGTTCCCCAAAGAGATACAAAATCTACACTATCGGGTAACATCTTCAAATAATTTTGAGCGTTGTTTCCTTTTCCAGTCCAGTTACCAAACCAACCAAAGCCTTTCACATGAGGAGTTTTTCTATATTCTCTTATTTGAGCGAAATATTCACGCATGGTCGGTGTAAGATCTTCTTCGGTTTGGGCTTCTATTAGGGGAATCAGACGGTGCATTCCTTCTTGATTCTCAAAAACCTCTCTTTCTTCAGATGTCCAGTCAGAACAGCTTAGTATACTTAAGGCAGATATACCTATACACAAATACTTTAATAATTTCATAATTTTCTTTTCTTAAAAATGAATATCATTATTACTGATTAGGTTGTTTGGGCCTGTTTGAACGTACCCACCATAATTTAGTAGCTCCTATATCTCCACCTCCCAGCAATGTTGGAATTTCAGCCATATTAGGATTGGAATTATAGGCTGTAGGAGCAAATCTAAAGCGTTCAGGAACTCTGCAATCTTCTATTGAGGCGCCAATTCTTCCAGGAGCAGCTTCATCCATAGGTTTCATTAAATATGGGAAACCGGTTCTGCGATATTCGGTCCAAGCTTCCACAGCGTTCGGATATAGTGCCAGATATTTTTGCGTAATAATTTTCTGTAACTGTTCTTCTTGCTTACTCAAATTTCCTGTGTAATCATCCCATTTGGGTGAAGTATTTCCAATGCTTAAATCATGGTTATAAGTGCCATATTTGTAATTACTACCAGTGAGTCCGGTTGGTTTACCTGTTCCTGACAGGTATGTGGCAACTCCACTGACTCCTTGCTCTTGAAATGAAATATTTATTCCTTGTTCATAGAACGTTCTGGGGTCACCACCTATCAAATTGTAGAGAGCAGCTTCTGCTTTCAGAAAATAAGTTTCGGATGCTCTGAACCAATATAAAGGAGAATTGGAGTCTACTTTCGGACGCGATGCAAATTTTGCAGAATATGAGGTTTCCGATTTAGATTTACTATTCGTCGGTGCAACCGGAAAATAACCTGTTTGCGCCCAACTGCCAGATCCATATGTTCCTTCAGTAAAATATGCACTTAACCTAGGGTCTTTATATCCGTCCAAATATCCCCAAATAGTGGCGCCCATTCTTGTTTCGTTATATTCATTGACAGATGCTAACATTGAATTCAGCAATGGCATTTTGTCAGAACTTTTGATCTTTGCTTCACTTGAAATATCTTCGATAACACCGCCATTTTTAGGATCTAATGCTTTCGTAATATATTCTTTAGCCAAAGTCTCATCTATAAAATGTACTCTGACAGCTATTCTCAACATTAATGAGTTAGCCAGTTTTACCCAGTTTTGAACATTGCCATTGTATATCAAATCGTACTGGCCCATCACACTATAAGATATTGTGTTCAGCAATTCTACTGATTTTGACAAATCAGCCAGCATGCTTCTGTAAACAACTTCCTGGCTGTCGAATTTTGGCGCAATACTTCCATCACCTGCTGAGTTATAAGCAATAGGACCAAAAACGTCTGTAGCTCGCAACCATGCTATATTTCTGACAATATTAGCAATCTCCAATATAGCTTGTTCTGATGGGGAATCCGAATCTTTAGCGATTTCATATATTTCATTCCAGGGCAAAAAGATTTGCGAGTAAAAGTTCTGATATGCATAATTCATTCTACTATCTGTAAAATTCCAATTAGCCTCATTATTAAATCCCCAATTATTATTATTGCCAAAATAACCAATATAGTTACCGGAAGATATCAAATCAGTATTTTGTAAATCATTTCCAGGTCCAGTTGTCAAACTAGGTGAACCTATAGGGATCACTCTTTGCTGCATATTCATGAAACGGGCACCATATTTAAGAGGACCTAATTCCCCATCGGAGACACCGTAAGGATTGGTATTGACAGCTTCATAATCACAAGCTGACATAGAACAAAGTGCCAAAAGCAGAATTATATATTTTTTCATATTCAATTCCTTTATTTATTTTAGAATCCAAATTTCAAACTCAATCCATAAGTAGACTGGCTGGGTAACATAAAATAATCGTATCCTTGACCAAAAGTACCAGTGGAAGCTGTTAGTTCAGGATCATAAGGGGCCTTATTGTATATCATCCATAAATTAGTACCGTATACTGACAAGCTCAAATTATTAACAGTTCCTTTAAACCATTTATTGGGGAAAGTATAAGTTAGTCTGGCTTCCTGCAATCTCACATTAGTTGCTGAGTATGTATAGTAGGCATCCAAATTAGAAACTGCATCATAATAAGTTTTTGGATCAACTTTGAAATATCCTAATGATACACCACCTGCATCACGTGCATCTGCTGATGCTTCAGATACTCCATATCTGTCTAACATAGCTTGTGTTTTAGATATTACGATTCCTCCAATACGAGCTGTGAACAACAAGTTAAGATTAAATCCTTTGTAACTAAATCCATGCTGCCATCCCAAATTCCATTTAGGATTCACGCTACCTAGCTTGTAGGGTGTGGTGGTTTCTGTAGTTAATGCTTGACCTGGCTGATAGTCTACATAATTATCACCATCTCTTTTTAGCCATTCATTTGCATATACAGTACCAATTTCTCCTCCTTCTCTCAAACGGAAACGCCCAACCTGAATATCCGTTAAATCTATCAAGGTATTTGTTACCGGATTCAAGACATCGCGTGCCAATTGGATAATTTTATTTTTATTTGTCGTTGCAGTGAACGTTGTACTATAATTAAAATTACCAAATTTCTTGTCAAATCCTAAACTTAATTCAAGTCCTCTATTCTGGACATTACCAGCTTGTACAAACATATATTCAAAATTACTACCCAATGTAGCTTTCAGTAACTGATTATATGTATTTGAATGATAATACGTAACTCCGAAAGTTATTGTATTATTAAACCATTTGGAATCAAGACCTACTTCATAAGAACGAGTTCTTTCAGCTTTCAGATTGGAAATCGGATAATATTTAAAAGGTTTAAAGGTTCCTCCTTCAAGTTCGTGAGTGAGTGTTCCGGGAGTTAATCCTGTATAAGGGATCGGCGAACCTACCTCTGTATATGAAGCTCTGACTTTCAGGAAACCTAAAGTTGGCTCTAATTTTTCTTTAATATTATTGGGTAACAGTTCAGTAATGATGGCAGACAAACCAACTGAAGGATAGAAAATCCACGGATCATCACTGTTTACCAATTGAGAAGGCTTATCGGCTCTCCCTGTCAAGGTTAGGTATAAGGCCGAATTCCATGATACCTCAGCAGAAGCAAATACAGCAAAATTTCTCCTGCGACTGTCTCCACCGGTTTGACTTGCGGTGCTCTGCGTCGGGTCTATATTGCTATATACAAATTTATTCGGTACTAATAGTAACTGTCCTCCATATCCACGTCCTTTTGTATCATATTCTTCGAAAGAAGTTCCTGCATTGATCGTAGCATGATAGATTTCAGCAAACTGTTCATCGAAGTTTACCATTATATCTGCATATTTCTGTCGAAACGTCTCGTTAGAGTATGTATAGCGTCCGTTTGTACTAGCATATGTGTTTATGGTAGATGCATAACGTTTATCTTCCTTTTCAGTATAGGTATTATCTAAACGTACACGACCTGCCACATTCAAATAGTTGGTAATATCGTACTTTAAAGAGGCATATAACATATAACGGTCTTTTACTTCCGGACGAATGTTACGATAGGCAATCCAATATGGATTTTGTATATCCATACCAAAATCTCCGGGACTCCATTGCTGTTGAGAATATCCGAGTTCACTATTATAGCGTTCAAAATACTTCTCTTTCTCAAAATCTTCACCGCGCGGATATAAATATGCGCCAACAATTGGATTAAAATAAGTTCCATAAGAAATCATATTGTTATAATACTCACGTATATAACTTGCAGATGCATCTAATGTCAGCTTATCATTCAAGAATTTAGCAGTATTTCTCAATGTCACATTGTAACGGTGGTACTTGTTATTGGGGACAATACCATCAGAATTTACAGCAGCAATCGAAAAATAAGTCTGATTCTTATCGTTTCCGGTTGAAAGATTAAATGAATTATTAAAGGTTGCCCCTAATTCAAAGAAGTCTTTAGGATCATACGATGATTGATTTTCCAGTTTATCTCCCCACGAATAATAGTTTCCTGATATTCCATATCTATTTTGGAATTTAGGCATTGTGAGCGGTGTCATAAACTCTACTGAAGAAGATACATCTATACGCATTTTTCCAGCTTCGCCTTTCTTCGTATTGATTAAGATTACTCCATTTGCTGCACTTGCTCCATACAATGCTGCAGCAGACGGTCCAGTCAATACTGACACACTTTCAATATCATCCGGATTGAAATTGGCGATACCTTCACCTGAAGTTCTGCCGCTTCCGAATCCTGTTCCGTCGCCAGTTCTGTCAGCTTGATTACCAATTGGTACACCATCAACTACATATAGAACATTGTTATCTCCGCTAATAGATTTGTTACCACGCATTGTAACACGAGTACTACCTCCTACACCGGAAGCACTGCGTTGTATATTCACACCAGCCACTTTTCCGTTTAGACTATTGACGAAGTTAGCATCCTTTACGGAAGTTAAAGCATCATTGTTAACTTTCTGCACATTATAGCTAAGTGCTTTTTCAGAACGTTTGATACCCAAAGCAGTAACAACAACTTCATCCAATTTTTGTGTATCTTCCCCCATTGTTATTTTCAATGGCTGGGCATTGGTCAACGTGATTGCTTGGGAGTAATGAATTTATAGCTCTTTTCATATTTCTTTATGTTCTATTTTTAAGAATAGCCAAGTGGTCAAAGTCTATGAAATCTAATAAATAGCAAAAAAAATGTATAATTTATTGCGAGATTATGCGATGTATTTGCATAAAATAATCGCTTAGTGCATAAAAATGTCATCTTCCATTCCATGAAAGAGCTTTAAAACATATGAACGAGCCAGTCGTTGGTTTAAAAGGAACGGCATTTTGGTTTTAAAGGAAACATCAATTCCTTTAAAACCAAGATAAATATGAGTACTTTGAAAGAACTTTTTCTCTATTTGGTTTATTTTTTCGTCTGATTCTGAAATGACAATATGATTCTACATATTGTTATTTATATTATAATGTCTGTGTTTTGCACGATTTAATAACCATATAATTATTAATAACGTTTATTTAAATCATGCCGTTGAAAATAAATTGAGAATACAAGCTTTATTTCTAATTCTTATATAGTTTAATGTAATATATTACATTATAGGTACATTAAATATGCATTTTTTTAAGAATGTGCTGATTTTACTGATTTCATGTTTTCTATTGTTTATAAAATGCGACATTACAAGATATGATTAGCCGTATGGCTAATCATATCTTGTAATGATATTAGACACAATGAGATTTTTCTATAATTCATCATATTATCGTATACTCATTTATTTTATGCCTATGCAATAAACACAAAAAGTAGCGTTGTGCATACAATTTGCATGCACCATTCAAATTTACATTTTATGATCGAAATTAGTCAGTAGTCGGGCATTTCTAATCCTCTCTTCCTTTTCAAAACATGCTAAATAATTCTCAGTAACAGCTAAATTGGAGTGACCAAGACTTTCGGAAATATAAGAGGTTTTGGCTCCACCACGTTTTAATACTGTCGCAAATGAATGTCTTGCTGTATAAGTGGTCAACTGAGCAATACCTGTACCTTGGGCTATTTTCTTTAACTTTCTATTACATTTAGTAACGATACGACGCACTAATCTGATCTTTTCAAAAGCATCTTCATCCCCTTTGGCATATTTGAAAATGTAGGTCTGCGGACTTACATTGGGGTTTCCCCACTTATGAATGATATCCCACATCTCAGGAGTTATAGTAGCACGTATTTCTTTACTATGTTTAGTTGTCCTGGATGTTTTGGAACGTATAAAACAAATTTCTCCATCTACAATATTTGAGTACTGGAGAAATAACAGATCCATAAAATTAATTCCATTACATAAATAAGAGAAGAACCATAAATCACGAAATTCCTCTAATTCATTGGTAGAATCTTGGAAAGACATGACTCTCTTTATCTCAGGGAGAGTGAGAGCTAGTTTTCGACCATGTCCTTCTGGTATTTCATATTTATTCTTTCCAAAAGGAAATGATGATTCTTTCAATATTCCATCTCGTACAGCACGGTTTAATATGCACTTTAAGGTTCGAAAATAAATACTCACGCTTGAATAGCTTTTACCGTTAGAAATCCAAAAACGTTCACAGTGCTTCAGCCACTCCACTGTTATTCTGTCTAATGGAATATTGGTACCACCAAAACTTTCTAAACTCTTCAAGGCACTTCGATAATTAAAAAATGTACTTGCCTGCTCATTATCCTCTAATTCCTTCATCTTTAATTCGAAAGCTGTACGCAAATTAATTTCTTTCGTATGCCTTCCAAGTCTAATACTTAATATTTCAAAACTAAATTCTCCTTTTTGGATAAGTTCGCTGACTTGTTGTTTTATAATAGAAAAACTACTTTCTATATCAGCTCTTACCTCCATTAATAACTGACTTTTTGCCTTTAACAATCTATCCCAGTCTTCTTTTGACAATTCTTTCCCCGTAGAATAATATTTCTGTTTTCTCCGAAATACTACCTGAACTTTAACTGGAAATAATCCATTAATTTTAGCTCTTCTGATGTCTAATATGGTCAATACAGAAACTCCATCTTTTGAATATTTGAACATAAAATGATGCTTTATATCTATCTGTTATTTGAATATATGCAAATTGCATGCAAATGTAATAAATTGAATAGTTTTTCAGAATTACTTAATGCTCTATTTATCAAATGATTATGTACTTATTTTTCAAAAAAATGCTTAGCCTAACCATTTTTTACGAAAAAAAATCTTATTTTCGTTTAGTATGGTTGCAGTATTAAATGTATTACTAATGAATAAGCGCTTATGAAAAATCATTTTTAGTGTAACCTTTAAATTTATAAATATGAGAAACAGAGATACATAGATCCTTTGTATGAGTGGCGGTTATATTTATTATCCGCACATGTTTGTTAACTACCTAAAAACTATTTCTAATTAAAAAGAATAAGATGAAAGAAATTATAAAACACAAGTTTCCATACTTGTTATTTTTCCTTTTATTGTTTTCGAGTTTTGCCTCAGCTTATGGGCAGGAACGAATGATTACCCTTAATCTATCGAAGGTACCTCTAAATACTGCATTGAAAGAGATAGAGAAACAAACTTCAATGTCAGTAGTATACAACACAAATGACGTCGATATTAATCGTGTCATATCTATTAAAGTTTCTAAAGAGTCGCTGACTAATGTTATGGGTCAGTTGTTTAAAGGAACAAATATCAGTTATTCAATAGTCGATAAACATATTGTACTTTCTACTAAGAAAGAAGTAGAACAACAGAAAAAAACACCAATCGTTGCAACAGGAACAGTAACAGATGCACAAGGTGAACCTTTGATTGGAGTTAGTATTCTAGTGAAAGGAACCGCTACTGGTGCAATTACTGATATGGATGGAAATTTCAAAATACAAGCAGCCAAAGGTGATGTATTAGAAATCTCCTATATCGGTTATGCCTCCCAATCAATCACGCTTGCCAACGCCCAACCCCTAAAGGTTGTGATGGGAGAAGATACTCAGACATTAGAAGAAGTAGTAGTTACTGCGTTGGGTATCAAACGTGAACAAAAAGCGTTGAGTTATAATGTACAGCAAGTAAAGGGAGATGAATTGACTAATATAAAGGATGCTAACTTTATTAATGCTTTATCAGGAAAAGTAGCTGGCGTAACAATAAATGCTTCTTCAGCCGGTGCTGGGGCTGCGGCTCGTGTAGTTATGCGTGGTACAAAGTCTTTGGAGAAAAATGATAATGCACTTTATGTTATTGATGGTATTCCAATGTTTAATGTAAATTCAGGAGATAATGCTGGAGGTACGATGAACAAACAGCCAGGATCTAATAGCGTAGCTGATATTAATCCTGAAGATATTGAGAGCATGACAATTTTAACAGGACCTTCCGCTGCAGCCTTGTATGGTTCGGATGCTTCTAATGGAGTTATTCTTATTACTACTAAAAAAGGTACTGTAGGAAAAGTGCAAATTTCTTATAGTAATAGTACAAGTTTTTCATCTCCGATGATGATGCCGAAGTTTCAGAATATTTATGGTAATCGTGAAGGAGAGTTAGGCAGTTGGGGGAGCTTGATGGATACTCCTAGCAACTTTGATCCATCTGACTTCTTCAATACGGGAATGACGGAGATGAATGGTTTCACGTTGACCACCGGTACTGAACAAAATCAAACTTACGCATCTGTCTCTACTACAAACTCTACAGGTATCTTACCTAATAATGCTTATAACCGCTATAATTTCTCTATTCGTAATACCGCTAAATTCTGTGATAATAAGTTGAGTCTTGATTTGGGAGCTCAATATATTATTCAAAATAATAAGAATATGGTAGGTAGTGGACAATATTTTAATCCCTTGGTATCTCTTTATCTTTTCCCACGAGGTGAAAACTTTCAGGAAGTACAGATGTATGAACGCTATAGTGAGGCTCGAAACCTTATGGTACAATATTGGCCGGAATCTATATTTGGTACTGATTTGGATATGCAAAACCCATATTGGATTATGAATCGGATGCAGAATGAGCTTTCTAAACGTCGTTATATGTTTAATGCTAGTCTGAAATGGGATATAACAGATTGGGTGAATGTAACAGGGCGAGTACGTGTGGATAATTCAGATAGCGATAGTTATGAAAAGTATTATGCTAGTACACGAGGTACTTTTACAGAAAGTAGTTCTAAAGGTTATTATGGACATACTAAACAAAATGATCGGTCTGTTTATGCTGATGTAATGGCTAGCATAAATAAGAATTTCTTTGATGACAAACTTTCATTGAATGCAACTGTTGGTGCTTCTATTAATGATATTCAGGAAGATGCTATGTATCTAAAGGGAGGATTGGAGCAAATTCCTAATTTCTTCCATTATGGCAATATCAATGTCAATACTTCCAAGCGTAATGAATCAAAATGGCATGATCAAGTACAGAGTGTTTTTGCAAGTGTAGAATTAGGATGGAATCATCAATTGTATTTGACTGTCACCGGGCGTAATGACTGGGCATCTCAATTAGCTTTTACCAGCAAAGGTTCCTACTTTTATCCGTCTGTTGGTCTGTCATGGCTTGTTAGTGAAGCTGTAAAGCTACCAAAAGCTATTTCTTATTTGAAAGTTCGTGGTTCGTGGGCGGAGGTCGCTTCTTCCCCTAATCGATACCTTACCCAAATGCAATATACTTATAATGAGCAAACAAATACATATGAATATCCTGCAAGTCATTATAATACTAATCTGAAACCAGAAAATACAAAGTCATGGGAACTAGGTGTCAATGCTAAATTCCTTGGCAACCGTATTAATTTAGATATGACCTTCTATCGTTCTAATACCTTCAATCAGACATTCTATGTTGATGCATCGGCTTCATCCGGATATAAGAATAATATTGTGCAGACTGGCAATATTCAAAATCAAGGTATTGAGCTGGCTTTAGGATATTCTGATACATTTGATAAAGTGAAGGTATCTACAAATTTCACTTACACTCTTAATCAAAACAAGATCGTTAGTTTAGCGAATGGTGCCATCAATCCGGAAACCGGCGAAGCTATCGAAATGGAGTATTACTCAAAAGGAACATTGGGAACTAGTGGTGGTCCGACTTTAAGACTCTATGAAAACGGATCAATGGGAGATATTTATATCAATCAGCGTTTGCGTCAGTCTCCTAATGGATATATTTGGAAAGACCCCTCTAATGGAAGTTTGGCTATTGAAAATACGGAATATCGCAAGGTTGGCTCTATTCTTCCTAAATATTATTTGGGATGGAATGGTAGTGTTGCTTGGAAGGGATGGAATCTTGGATTTGCATTCACCGGACGTTTTGGAGGATTAGTTGTATCGGATACACAAGCCATGATTGATAAATATGGTGTATCTGAAAGTTCTGCAGTTGCTCGTCAGGCAGGCGGTGTATGGGTTGGAGACAGTAAAGTGGATGCTGAGGAATATTATAGTAAAGTAACTACCGCTATTGGTACTTATTATACATATAGTGCAACGAATATTCGCCTTTCTGAACTGAGCTTGAGCTACCAACTTCCTAAAACATGGTTCAAAAATCATGTAAATATGACACTGGGGCTTACAGGAAAGAATTTATGGATGATTTATTGTAAAGCACCTTATGATCCGGAAAGTACATCTTCTGTCACTAGTAATTTCTATCAGGGGGTTGACTATTTTCAACAACCTAGTTTGAGAAGTCTCGGATTTAATGTCAAACTAACATTCTAGTTTAGATTATGAAAAAGAATAAGATAATAAAGAAGTTTGCAAAACTGTCTGTGTGTACTTTGTTAGTAGCACTAGCAACAGGTTGTACCGATAAATTTGAAGAGTACAATACAAATCCTTTTGGACCTAAGCCTGACCAGATGCTGGGTGATAATGCAATCACTGGATCATTGATTAAAAGCATGATTCCTGCATTAGTACAAGGACAACAGAACAATTCACAGATGTTGGATCAGATGATTGGATCTGAATATGGTGGAGAAATTACTTGTATCGCCCAATGGGGTAATGGAGGTAATTATTATACTTACAATCCAAGAGTTGGGTGGTATGGAAATATGTTTGATACTACTATGCCACAGATTTATACCGGATATTTCCAGATACGTGATCTTTCTGATGGCAAAGGATTGGCTTATCAATGGGCACAGATTCTTCGTGTGGCAGCTTCACTTAAAATTAGTGATTGTTATGGACCGATTCCTTATTCTCAAATTACAGGAACTGCTTTTACTGTAGAATATGACAATATGGAGGATCTTTATAAACACATGTTTGATGATTTGGATGAAGCGATTTCTGCTTTTAAAGTAGCTGTGTTAGGTAATGAAGATATGAGTTCTTTATCAGAATACGATCTTGTATTTAATGGAGATTTTAACAAATGGGTGAAATTTGCCAATTCTTTAAAGCTTCGTATGGCAATGCGCATTTCTAGTGTTTCTCCAGCACTTGCCAAGGAGAAAGCAGAAGAAGCTGTTTCTGATGTAATTGGTGTGATGACATCTGCATCAGATGCTGCATATAGTAAATATAATGACGGTATGAATCCATATTATCGTGTTACTTCTTCATGGAATGAAATTCGTATCAGTGCTAATATCACTTCATATTTAAGCGGTTATAATGATCCTCGTTTGGCTAAATATGCATCAGAAGCAGATGCTTCTATCGGTGGAGGACAAATAGGAGTGCGAAATGGTATTTACCAAAGTGCTACAACTCAGGCAAATTATACAAAATTCTCCCGCCTGAATATTGGTATAGATGATGAATTGCTCATTATGTCTGCGTCTGAAGCTTATTTTTTACGTGCAGAAGCTGCATTGATGTATAAATGGAATATGGGAGGAACTCCCAAAGAACTCTATGACGCAGGAGTGACAGTGTCTATGGAAGAGCGTAAAGCTACTATTGGCGATTATTTGAAAAGTGAAAAGGTTCCTGCTGCTTACAGTGACCCTTCGGATTCAGGTAAGGATATAGCAGCAGTGTCAACTGTAACTCCGAAATATAATGAATCAGCAAGTGTTACAGAGAATTTGGAGCGTATTTTGATTCAGAAGTGGATTGCCAATTTTCCGAATGGTTGGGAAACGTGGGCTGACATTCGTCGTACAGGTTATCCTAAACTATTTCCTATCGTGAATAATCTGAATACAGACGGAGTGACAGTACAACGTGGTATGCGTCGTTTGCCTTTCCCTCAGTCAGAATATAATACGAATAATGCAAATGTGAAAGCAGCTGTATCCATGTTGGGTGGTGCAGACAACTCTGCCACAGATCTTTGGTGGGCTAAGAAGAATTAAATCAGAACGTTAAAATAATTTTTATTATGAAAACGAGTAAATTGAAAAAAATAATATACGGAATAGGAATTTCTCTTTTTTTCTCGCAGGGATTCTTAAATACTGCATGTAGTGATTGGACCGACTTAGAGGCGAAAGATTATTATGAACCTCTTACGCAAGGTTATGAAAATAATTTGAAGGATTATTTTAACTCTCCACATAAAATTATGTTTGGCTGGTTTGGTAACTGGGCAGGTAAGGGAGGTTCTTCCATGCAATATGCTTTATGTGGATTACCGGACAGTACGGATTTTGTGAGCCTTTGGCTCTGTTGGGGAAATCTGACGGTTGAGCAACAGGCTGATTTAAAAGACTTTCAGGCTAAGGGTTCCAGAGCAGTGCTTTGTTGGCGCGCAGGAGATATTGGTGATAATCTCACACCGGGGGGCAACGATGATGCAGTGAAGGAAGCGTTTTGGGGCTTTGATCCTAAAGATGAGCAATCTTGCATTGAGGCTGCTAAGAAATATGCACTTGCTATTGTAGATACATGTAACAAATATAATATCGATGGATTTGATTATGATATTGAGGATTGGGGGACTTTAATGAACTCCAGTATGCCATCAGTACCCAATGCGTTTATGAAGACTTTACGTGAGGAGTTTGATAAGACGGGGAAAATGTTGGTTGCTGATATCCCTGGTGGTGCAGGTTGGTTGAGCTTTTATGAAGTGCTTTCAGAGGAAACAGTTCTAAGTCTTGATTATATAGCTTGGCAGACCTATGAACTAGGACATTCTGGATTGGATTCTTTCTTTGAAGCTGTACGTAGAAGTCACCCTAATGTCTTTAAAGAAGCTATGGGGAAATCTATTGTGACTGCAACTTTTGAAAGAGCAGTGGATAAGCATTACTTTACCGAGCAACAGAGCTATCATCCGGCTTGTGGAATAGAACATGCAGGTATGGGGGCTTATCATATTGAGTATGATTATCCTGGAAATCCTGATTATCCCACAGTGCGTGCAGCTATTGCTGCACAGAATCCTCCTATTAATAACTAAAAGAAAGGGTTAAACAATGAAGAGAATATCTTTACTTAAAATAATGGCATTTGGGGTACTGGCACTGGTCCATACTGCATGTGAAAATGCTAAGTATGATGTTATAGATAATTTAGTCTATATAAATGAAGCGTCTACATCCAAAACTAAAGAATTGACATTGACAGAGGGTACGACGCGTACTTCGTTAACTGTACGTTTGGTGAATATTATTAATCAAACAATAAAAGCTAATTTATTTATTGACGAATCTGTATTAGATGCTTATAATAAGAAGAATGAAACTAATTATAAAATGCCTCCTAAAGAATATATATCATTTCCTGAATCAGTGACAATTGAAGCAGGTTCTGTAAGTGCAGATCCTGTGAATGTTGATATTAAAAGTTTTGAAGCTGAAGGCGGTGCTCAATATGCAATTCCCATCAGTATTAAGAATGTGGAAGGAAGTATTGAGAAGTCGGAATCCTCTTCCAGTTTTTTATTGGTTCTTGTGAAGCCTTTGAAACAAGCTGTTCCTAAATTAACATGGTATAATGGTATGCATGCAGCCCCGGAAGGAGCTTGGGGGTTAGCTTTGCCAAATTATACATTGGAATGGTGGAGTAAAGTCACCTCTAAATCAGGGAACGGTGGATATACTAAGAATAATCAGGCTATAATAAACTCAGGAGGTTCAGGGACAGAACTATATATACGGTTTGGTGACTTAATCTATTCCGAGAATGGTAGCTATAAAAATAATTTCCTACAAGTAAAAACGATGGGGTCTCAATTTGATACAGGTGATCCAACTAAGGGAAAAGGTTTAGAAGCACAAAAATGGTATCATTTTGCAGTGAGTTATGATGCAGCATCCGGTACTACTTTATTGTACCAAAATGGTACTGTAGTTGCCTCATTATCTTCTTCAATAGGACAACCGATGAATATTGATCAATTTCAGATGATTTCTTCAGGAGAAGAATATTTTCCGGATTTCTGTGAAATGTGTCAGGTTCGTTTTTGGAAAGTTACACGCACAGTTAATCAGATAAAGAAATCTATGTATACCGAAGTTGACTATACAGACAAGAATTTGTTGTTGTATCTGCCAATGAATGAAGGTGAAGGAGCTACAATACTACACGATGTAACCGGTAATGGTCATGATGTGGAAATTGGCAATTCTAACCTAGGTAACGAAAACCGTCAAAAGGTGACATGGGAAACATATTCATTTGCTCAATAATTTAAAACAGTATGATATGAAAGCATTATTTAAATATATATTATATAGTACATTTTTTGCTATGTCATTGCCATTAGTCACAGCATGTGACGATGACGAAGCAACAGATCCGTATGATATCAATTATGTCTATATTTATAAACCAAGTGAAACAAATGCTACTTTAGAGTATAAAGGAGACGGAACTTTTTTGAAAGAAATCGCCACCGAACATATTTTGTCTCCTGTCAGGTGTACTAAACCTGCACCACAAGATTTGACCATCCAATTAGCTATTGACAGGTCATTGGTAGATGCATACAACAGTGAATATGGAACGAGCTATGTAGCTTTACAAAATGCAGAACTGGAAAATGCAACTTTGTATATAAAACAAGGGGAATATATCTCTGCAGATACTTTAAAAGTGCATTATACTAATATGGAAGAATTTAAGAACGGATCGGAAAATTATATTCTCCCGATTGCTATAACTTCTATTAATGGAACAGGAGTATCAGCGAGTGAAAGTAATAGTAAGATATTCTTGACATTTGAATCGACTTACAAACCAAATCATGTCACACTGACTTCAAGTAAAGAATATCTGTTAGAGTATCAGTATAGTCAAGGATTTACAAATTTAAGCAGTGAATGGAAGCTTGACGGTATCTTAAAATCGGCATGGGCCGCAGATGGTGACACCAAAGTTACTCTTGCTATTAATCCGGCATTAGTTGGAACGTATAATGCATTGCATGGCACAGATTATTCTTTACTGACTAGTGCAAGTTTGAAGCAATCGACAATAATGATTAAACAAGGAAAAACAACTCCGGAAGAGAGTGTTGCCTTGAGTTTTTCGGATGATATGGCTTCTGTGCAGCTGGGTACTAACTATGTTATTCCAGTGACAATCACGAATGTTGATGGAGTAGGAGCAGATATAGGCGAGAATAAAGTTATATATATTGTTTATAAAACAGCACTTGTCGGATTTTTATCTTGTGTAAACAAACCGGTAGGTTCTGTAATAAATGACCATTCGGGTTGGAGTTTTACTTTGAATGGACAATCTAGCGACTTGTATGATTATGTTCCGGATGGCAGCATACTTGATATCGATTTGGGAAAACAAGAGAATATAAAAACTATTGCTTTACATTTCTATGAATGGTTTTATTCTTCGGAAAGTGCAAGTATAGCGATAAGTAATGATGGAGAGAAATATGAGGATCTTGGTGTAGCTTCAGGATTTGCAAATAAGACAAGTTACATTCTTCTTCTTGTGGCTAAACAAGCGCAATATATAAGAGTAACTTTCCATGGAGCTCTTTATTATTCTCCTTATATTAATACTGTAGGTATTTATACTGAAACTGAATAAAAAATGGCCCAAGTTTATTACTGAATGAGCTTGGGCTATTTGCTGTTTATATCATGTTGTGATCAGTTCTAAGTTTTCTTTGTTAATAAAACTTAGAACTGATTTTTTTCTTGAGTATCTTATATTTTTGGATTGTATTATCTAAAAACTAATTAAAGGAAATGCTATGAGAATCATTCGCCGTATTATTTTTCAGCTGCTTTGTTTGTTGGGAGCATGTTGTTATATTCCTGCAACAGCACAAGTCGTTTTAGTTGATAATGGAAAAACTAAATCCAGGATTATTCTATCAGAAAATGACCAGATTAATCAAATATCAGCAAATTTATTTCAATTGTTCCTTCAGAGAATTTCAGGTTGTACATTTCCCATTGTAAAAGGACAGAATGCAAAAAAAGGAGATATTATAATCAGTAGCAAAACCCCAGCTGGAGTGACAGAAGACGGTTTCAGCCTATCTACGAAAGATGGAATCTTACGTATTTCAGGCAGTGGGAATGGGGCAGTCTACGGAGTTGTAACTTTACTTGAACAATATCTTGGAGTGGATTATTGGGGAGAAAACGAATACTCTTTTAACCCTGCGAAGACAGTCGAACTGCCGCTTATCGATAAAATAGATAATCCGGCTTTTCGTTACCGCCAGACACAATGTTATGCTATTCGTACAGACTCCATATATAAATGGTGGAACAGGCTGGAAGAGCCAAATGAAGTGTTTGCTGCCGGTTATTGGGTGCATACTTTTGATAAGTTGCTTCCTGCTTCCGTATATGGAAAAGACCATCCGGAATATTATTCTTATTTTAAAGGCAAACGCCATCCGGGGAAAGCGAGCCAATGGTGTCTGAGTAACCCGAAAGTTTTTGAAATCGTGGCTCAGCGGATTGATTCTATTTTTAAGGCAAATCCGGATAAGCATATTATGTCTGTGAGTCAGAATGATGGTAATTACACTAATTGTACATGTGATGCCTGTAAAGCAATAGATGATTATGAAGGAGCACTTTCTGGAAGTATCATTACTTTTTTGAATAAACTGGCTGCCCGTTTTCCTGATAAGGAATTTTCCACGCTTGCCTATCTGTATACGATGAATCCTCCGAAACATGTGAAGCCATTGCCGAATGTGAATATCATGCTTTGTGATATAGATTGTGACCGTGAAGTGACTTTGACGGAAAATGCCTCAGGTAAAGAGTTTGTGAAAGCAATGGAAGGCTGGTCTGCCATCACTAATAATATTTTCGTGTGGGATTATGGTATTAATTTTGATAATTATCTGGCTCCGTTCCCTAATTTTCATATCTTGCAGGATAATATTCGTCTGTTCAAAAAGAATCATGCCACTATGCATTTCTCACAGATTGCAGGAAGCAGGGGAGGAGACTTCGCTGAGTTACGTGCCTATTTGGTATCTAAGTTAATGTGGAACCCCGAAGCGAATGTTGATTCTTTGATGCAGCATTTCCTGCATGGATACTATGGAGAGGCTGCGCCATACCTTTATCAGTATATCAAGGTGATGGAGGGAGCGTTGATAGGCAGCGGACAAAGATTGTGGATTTATGATTCTCCTGTTTCCCATAAATACGGAATGCTGAAACCACAACTGATGCGACGTTATAATCAACTGTTTGATGATGCAGAGAAAGCGGTGGCTGAAGATAATAAATTCCTGAAGCGTGTGCAGCGTGCCCGCTTGCCCATTCAGTATTCGGAATTGGAAATTGCCCGTACTGAGACTGGTACAGATATGAATGAGATCAGTCCGAAATTGGCACTTTTTGAAGAACGGGTGAAAGAATTTAATGTACCGACATTGAATGAACGTTCCAATTCTCCTGTGGAATATTGCCAGTTGTATCGGGAGAGATATATGCCCCGTGCAGAAAAAAGCGTTGCGATAGGAGCAAAGGTTACTTATCTTATTCCTCCTACCGGTAAATATGCAGAGATCGGAAAAACGGCATTAGTGGATGGATTATTCGGAGGATCTACTTTCGTTGAAAGCTGGGTTGGCTGGGAAGGAACAGACGGTGCTTTTGTTATAGATTTGGGTAAAGAGAAAGAAATACATAGTATAGAGACGGATTTCCTGCATCAAATCGGAGCCTGGATTCTTTTCCCTCTGAAGGTGGTTTATTCCTATTCTGAAGATGGAGAGAATTATGCACATTGGGGAACACATGATATGCCGGAAAACCGTTCGGGGAAAGTGGAGTTCCGCGGAGTGAAGACTGAATCGGAAATGCCAGTGCATGCCCGTTATGTGAAAGTTGAGGTCACCGGTACGAAAGAATGTCCCGAATGGCATTATGGTGTAGGGCATCCTTCGTGGTTCTTTATCGACGAAGTAACAATAAAATAAAAAAAAGTAGGGGCAAGCGTTAGTAGTTTGCCCTTCTTAGTTGTATTATATATAGATGGGTCAGAAAAATGACCCTTTCATCTATATACTATTGAACTATGCAACAGAATAAAACTGCTTCTCAAGGAAAAACTATCAACCCGATTTATTGGGTACCTACCGCTTATTTTGCAATGGGACTTCCCTTTATTGCCATCAATTTGGTTTCCGTATTCATGTTTAAGGATTTGGGTATTTCTGATACTCAGATAACGTTTTGGACTTCTCTTATCATGATGCCCTGGACACTCAAATTCTTATGGAGCCCTTTTCTTGAAATGTATCGGACCAAAAAGTTTTTTGTACTGGTAACCGAACTGTTGAGTGGTATATTGTTTGGAGTAGTAGCTTTTTCGTTATTCTTTGATTATTTCTTTGCTATCAGTATTTCCACTATGGCGGTGATTGCGTTCAGTGGAGCCACACATGATATTGCTTGCGATGGTGTATATATGGCAGAACTGAATAAAGAGGATCAGGCTAAATATATTGGAGTGCAGGGGGCTTTCTATAATGTGGCAAAATTGGTTGCTAATGGTGGATTAGTTGCTTTGGCAGGTATGCTGGCCGAACATTTCGGGGCAATAGAAGGAGCTTCGATAGATGCCAATAAGGGTGCATATTCATCTGCATGGATGATTATTTTTGCCGTAATTGCTGCAGTAATGGTATTGCTCGGTCTTTATCATATAAAGATGTTGCCTTCTACACAAGTTCCTGCTACCGGAAAAAAAACTACTTCAGAAATCATGCAGGATTTGGTAAATGTGATTGGGAACTTTTTTACTAAAAAACATATAGTATATTATATCTTCTTCATTATTCTCTACCGATTGGCGGAAGGATTTATAATGAAGGTTGCTCCTTTGTTTCTGCGTGCCTCCAGAGAGGTCGGAGGTCTGGGGCTGTCATTGACAGAAATCGGAACATTGAATGGCGTCTTTGGTTCTGCCGCCTTTGTTATCGGTTCATTGCTGGGTGGAATATTTGTTGCCAGATATGGATTGAAGAAAACTTTATTCATGCTTTGTTGCGTGTTCAACCTTCCTTTCCTTGCTTATACTTTCCTTGCTGTAGTCCAGCCGACCAGTCTTTATCTGATCGGAACATGTATCACAATGGAGTATTTCGGCTATGGTTTCGGATTTGTCGGACTGACCTTGTTCATGATGCAGCAGATTGCTCCTGGCAAACATCAGATGTCACATTATGCATTTGCTTCGGGAATCATGAATCTGGGAGTTATGCTTCCGGGAATGATCAGCGGCTATTTTAGTGATTTACTGGGATACCGTAGTTTCTTTATCTATGTACTGATCGCAACAATTCCTGCTTTTTTGATGACCTATTTTATACCTTTTACGTATGATGATTCAAAAAAGAAAAAATAAATTGCTATTTTTGAGTGATAATAGATAACTAATTACTAAATAAATAATTATTATGAATAAGATTCAAATTCCCTGGGAAGAACGTCCTGTCGGATGTACAGATGTAATGTGGCGTTACTCGCAAAATCCGGTCATCGGACGCTATCATATTCCTTCATCCAATAGTATTTTCAATAGTGCTGTCGTACCTTTCAAAGATGGGTTCGCCGGCGTATTCCGTTGTGACAACAAAGCTGTACAGATGAATATCTTCACAGGGTTCAGTAAAGATGGTATTCATTGGGATATTAGTCATGAACCGATTCAATTTAAAGCCGGTAACACGGAAATGATCGAATCCGAATATAAATATGACCCGCGTGTTACATGGATTGAAGACCGATATTGGATTACTTGGTGTAACGGCTATCATGGACCTACTATCGGTATTGCCTATACATTTGATTTTATAGATTTCTTCCAATGCGAGAATGCCTTCCTGCCTTTCAATCGTAATGGAGTACTTTTCCCGCAAAAGATAGATGGCAAATATGCTATGTTAAGTCGCCCCAGCGACAATGGACATACACCGTTCGGTGATATTTATATCAGCTACAGTCCGGATATGAAATACTGGGGTGAACATCGTTGTGTTATGAAAGTGACTCCTTTCCCTGAAAGTGCCTGGCAGTGTACCAAGATTGGTGCAGGTTCGGTACCTTTCCTTACTGATGAAGGCTGGTTGCTTTTCTATCATGGTGTTATCACTACTTGCAACGGTTTCCGTTATGCAATGGGTTCGGCGATACTCGATAAGGATCATCCCGAAAAGGTACTTTATCGTACCCGTGAATATCTGATAGGTCCGGCTGCACCTTATGAACTTCAAGGTGATGTGCCCAATGTGGTATTCCCATGTGCGGCATTGCAGGATGGTGAGCGTGTAGCTGTTTATTATGGAGCTGCAGATACTGTTGTAGGAATGGCTTTCGGCTATATCCAGGAAATAATTGATTTTACAAAACGGACGAGCATTATTTAAGAAGGATATGAGACGTATATTATTAACTTGCACACTGGCTTTCACCCTTCTCCCCGTATTTGGGGGAGAGGGTAAGGCCCCCCCTATGAATAAGGAAAAGAGTCTGTTGATAGACTATGTAGATCCTTTTATTGGAACGACAAATTTCGGTACCACTAATCCCGGAGCTGTTTGTCCGAATGGAATGATGTCCGTAGTACCTTTTAATGTGATGGGTTCTGCTGATAATACTTACGATAAAGATGCACGTTGGTGGTCTACGCCTTATGAATATACCAATTGTTTCTTTACAGGATATTCTCATGTAAATCTGAGTGGTGTCGGTTGTCCTGAACTGGGTTCTTTATTGCTGATGCCTACTACCGGAGAACTGAATGTAGACTATAAGGAATATGGGAGCAAATATAAGGATGAACAGGCTTCTCCCGGCTATTATTCCAATTATCTGACGAAGTATAATATAAAGACAGAAGTCTCTGCTACTCCGCGTACAGGTATTGCCCGTTTCACTTTTCCTAGAGGAAAGAGTCATATACTTCTGAATTTGGGCGAAGGCCTGACCAATGAGAGTGGAGCCATGCTTCGTCGTGTAAGTGACAGCGAAATAGAGGGAATGAAACTATTGGGTACTTTCTGTTATAATCCCCAAGCTGTATTTCCCATCTATTTTGTGATGAGAGTGAACAAAGTTCCCACCACAACCGGATATTGGAAAAAGCAACGTCCGATGACAGGTGTGGAAGCAGAATGGGATCGAGACCAAGGCAAATATAAATTGTATACCCGCTATGGAAAAGAAATAGCAGGTGACGATGTGGGCGCTTACTTCACTTTTGAAACAGAGGAAGGAGAACAGGTCGAAGTACAGATGGGAGTTTCCTTTGTAAGCATAGAGAATGCCCGTTTGAATCTGGATAAAGAACAGTCGGGAAAAAACTTTGAACAGGTGCTTTCCGATGCCCGTGCACAGTGGAACGATGACTTGTCACGTATCACTGTAGAAGGAGGAACGGATGCACAGAAAACAGTTTTTTATACGGCACTTTATCATTTGTTGATTCATCCGAACGTTCTGCAGGATGTAAATGGTGAATATCCGGCTATGGAGAGCGATCAGATTCTGACAACGAAAGGTACCCGATATACTGTATTCTCTTTGTGGGATACATATCGTAACGTACATCAGCTTTTGACTTTGGTTTATCCCGAACGTCAGATGGAAATGGTACGTACCATGCTCGATATGTATCGTGAACATGGTTGGTTTCCTAAATGGGAATTGTATGGAAGAGAGACTCTTACGATGGAAGGTGATCCAAGTATCCCAGTGATTGTGGATACATGGATGAAAGGATTGCGTGACTTTGACGTAGATCTGGCTTATGAAGCTATGTACAAGTCGGCTACATTACCCGGGGCGGAAAATCTGATGCGTCCGGACAATGATGACTATATGTCAAAAGGATACGTGCCGCTTCGTGAACAATATGATAACTCCGTATCTCATGCACTGGAATATTATATCGCAGACTTTGCCCTTTCCCGTTTTGCGGATGCTTTAGGAAAGAAGAAAGATGCGGAAATGTTCTATAAACGCTCTTTGGGATATAAGCATTATTATAGTAAGGAGTTCGGTACATTCCGACCTATTCTTCCAGACGGAACTTTCTACAGTCCGTTCAATCCGAGGCAGGGAGAGAACTTTGAACCGAATCCCGGTTTCCACGAAGGTAATTCTTGGAATTATACTTTCTATGTACCACATGATGTATATGGATTGGCTAAACTGATGGGTGGAAAGAAACCTTTTGTCAATAAGCTGCAAATGGTGTTTGATGAAGGACTATATGATCCGGCTAACGAACCGGATATTGCTTACGCTCATCTGTTCTCTTACTTTAAAGGTGAAGAATGGCGTACACAGAAAGAGACACAGCGACTGCTGGATAAGTACTTTACGACCAAACCGGACGGTATCCCTGGAAATGATGACACAGGTACGATGTCTGCATGGGCTATTTTCAATATGATAGGTTTTTATCCCGACTGTCCGGGATTGCCGGAATATACATTGACTACTCCGGTATTTAATAAAGTAACGATCCGCTTGGATCCTAAATGGTATAAGGAAAATGAGCTGGTAATTGAGAGTAATCGTACCGGATCGGAAACTCTTTATATAAATAAGGTGTTATTGGATGGTAAGAAGTTCAATAAATACCGCATTACCCACGATGAACTTGTTCATGGTAAACGCTTGATATTTGATTTGAAATAACACGCAGTGTTTCATAGGTATCGTTTTTGGGTTGACAAGGCTGTCGGACTTTTCAGGGTTCGGCAGCCTATTTTTTTACATCTTACCTGAATAATCCTTTCAAAAAGATAGTGTCACTATATGTCTGCGATAATGACACTATATCAGTGGTATAGTGACACCATTTACCTGGGATAGTGTCATTATCTTATTTTTATAAATATCCCCTTTTCCGTTTTAGTATTAAATATTTGGAATGTAGCCGATTACAAAGTTTCCTTTCATCCGTCTTTTATACGATCAGCGTATAATTAAGATGATGAATAGAAAGAAATTATTTCAACATATCCTTTGGATATTAATCGTAGCAGAATGTTTTCCAATGCTGGCTGTTGCTGCATCGAAACAAAAAGAACAACGTTACAAGATCGCCGTATGTGACTGGATGATATTGAAACGTCAGAAGATTGGTTCGTTCCAATTGGTGCATGAGTTGAAAGGAGATGGAGTCGAGTTGGATATGGGTAGTCTCGGTAAAAGAGAAATGTTCGATAACAAATTGCGTGAGCCCCATTTCCAGCAGCTATTTCGTGAAACAGCTCAGAACTATAATTTAGAGGTTCCTTCTATTGCTATGTCCGGTTTTTATGGACAATCTTTTTTAGATCGTGCTAATTATAAAGAATTAGTTCGGGATTGTCTGGATGCAATGAAAGTAATGGGTGCCAAGGTCGCTTTTCTCCCTTTGGGTGGAGTGGAAGCAGGCTGGCAGGAAACTCCGGAACTTCGGACAGCTTTAATAAAACGGCTGAAGGAAGTAGGGGATATGGCTGCTTCGGAAAGAGTTGTAATTGGCATTGAAACTCAATTGGATGCAAGAGAAGAAGTGAAACTATTGAAAGAGATTAATTCTCCCGGTATCAAGATCTATTTTAAATTTCAGAATGCATTAGAGAATGGAAGGGATCTATGTAAGGAACTCAAGATTCTTGGAAAAAATAGAATTTGCCAGATTCACTGTACAGATACGGATGGAGTGACTCTTCCTTTCAATGAGCGGCTGGATATGAATAAGGTAAAAAAGACGCTTGACAAAATGGGCTGGAGGGGCTGGCTGGTTGTAGAACGCTCACGAGACAAGGATGATGTGAGGAACGTGAAGAAGAATTATGGAACGAATATAAAGTATTTGAAAAAGGTGTTTCAAGAGTAATATAATAATTGAGATAATAGGTAGGAGGGACTTCAAACATTATATGTCCTCTTACTATATTAAAAGTCCGAACTTAAAAAAGTTCGGACTTTTTTTTCACTATGCGAATCAAATCCTAATCCTATAGAGATATTGATGCTTTCTCATCCTTTATTTCGGATGCTTGTAACCATTTTGTTTTTTATTTAATTCACTGTTTCCGTTATGGTATCAATCAGCAGAATTTTGGTGGATTACAATGATCTTATCCATTCGTCCTTTATATGAATCGGTTAAAGTGGAAGTTAAAACGATGTGAAGATGTGGAGAAGAACGATGATTGGAATATAAAATATTTAAAAGAAAATTTTCAACAATGATAGGGAGGGGAATTATGATATAGTTTAATAAAACTAAGAGAAAAAACTTCAGATTCTATTTTTTATTCTTTTTAAGAGATTACGATTCTTTTAGTTGTATCTTTTTATTTATGTGAATAGATGTCTGATGATGTAATATATCATTTTATATAAATTAAAATTTAATCTATGAAGAGTAAACATTTATTCTTGCGAGTAAAAAGGGATAGTTTGGCATTTGCGGCAGCTATACTTCTTTTTAGTTCTTGTGTCGATGGATACAAGGATGATTGGACCTTCTCATCGGAAGTTCAGGGGGTAACCTTGGAATCACCGTCGACTGAAGGTTGGACTTTTACCAGAAACGTAGATATTACGTCTCTGGAAATTAAATGGCCGGTAGTGCTAGGAGCCGGTGGGTACCAAGTGACATTTTATAATATTGATGATCCTGACAATCCAGTTGTTATAGGCGAAGAGAATGAAGTCGTAGATAAATGTACGATTACGCGTGATATTACTGAAGATACAAAGTATAAGGTTGCAGTCAGAGCATTAGGAAATCAGAAGTATAATAACGCTGATGCTGTTGCAGCTACGGAAATGACTTATAATACATTGGTTCGAGTACGTGAAACAATACCAACAGGAACTAATCTGACCGAATATTTTACGGCAAATCCGATTGATCCTCTTGCAGAAGGAGAAGAAGAAATAGCTTATGAATTAGTGGCAGGTGGTGTATATGAAATGGATGGTAATATTGATTTAGGAACGACTACATTGACTATTCGTGGCGACAAAGTAAATCATGCCAAACTGACAATGAAAAGAAATGCTTCTTTTATAAATCGCGGAGCTGGTCTAAAAATTAAGTTTATAGATTTTGATTTTGATGCTGATACTTACAGTGCTTCTAATAGTAGAGGTGTCGTTATGTTCAATAGCACAGAAGCCGGTATAGTGCAGCAGCCTTATGTTTTCCAATCTTGTACTATAAAAGATCTTCCCGTACCATTATATTACTGTAATAATGGTTATGCTTTGTCGTCATTGTCTATTACTGATTGCTTGGTTAGCATTAATACAGCAAGTACTATATTTATAGCATTCAACGGTCAAGGTTGGATCAAAGATTTGAGCTTTTCAAACAGTACTATTTATTATACGGTTCCCGGATCTGCCTATTTTGTTCAGATGAGAGGACGTACTCCGTCAAACTTTAGCGGATCTGGCTGGAGTACATCGCTTCGGAAAATGAGTAATTGTACGTTCTATCAAATTGGCACTAACAATCGTTTCTTTAATAATGTAATAAACAGTAATAGTGCTGTGTTCTTTTTGGAAATGCAGAATACTATTTTTGCAGACTGTGTCGTAAGTTCGGCCACAGGAACTGAAGGTGTTTTCAGACGGATCTGTAATGCGGGAAATTATGGTAATGTAAATTATACACTTGGATATAATACTTATTATTATAGTGCTGTTCCGGGAGGATTCCTTGATTATGATACTAGTGATGAGAATGGACGAGACCATTCGGGAACAGCTATTAAGGTAGAGCCAAAGTTTGTGAATGCTGCTAACGGTGATTTTACTTTGAGTAGCTCGGAGCATATTGCGAAACGTTGTGGAGATCCACGTTGGCTTCCGACAACAGAATGAATACAATGTATAAACAATAACAGAATACTATGAGTAAAAGATATTTCATTTTAGGCTTATGTATGCTTTTTATACAAGCCTTTGCGCAAATCGTCTATGCCCAAAATGCACGTACGGTGACCGGGGTTGTTGTGGACGAATTTGGTGACCCAATTATTGGGGCTGCAATTAAGATTGTAGATTCTACGGTAGGCACGATAAGTGATATTGATGGTAAATTTAGCCTTCCCGTCCCGGAAGGGGGAAGATTGGCTGTTTCATTTGTAGGATACGTTTCTCAAACAATAACGAATTTGAATAATCCAAAGATTGTATTGAAAGAAGATGTAGCTAATCTGGATGAGGTGGTTATTGTAGGTTATGGTACACAAAAAATGAAAAACATAACGGGGGCGATTGAAACCATTACTCCGGATGAGATTAAAGATCTTTCGGTGGGTAACTTAGGTGATGCATTGAGCGGAATGATGAGTGGTTTGCATGTAAATTCGGGTGGTGGTCGTCCGGGTAGTACCCCAAGTCTACAAATACGCCAAAGTAATATCAATACCAGCATTACTCCCAATTCAACGCGTGGAGGTGATGCAGATCCTAGCCCATTATATGTAATTGACGATTTTATTTCTATAGAGGATGCATTTAATAATTTGGATGTGAGTGAAGTAGAAAGTATTACGGTTTTGAAAGATGCTTCGGCAGCTGTATATGGGGCACGTGCGGCTTACGGTGTCATATTGGTGAAAACCAAGCGCGGTAAGGTAGGTACACCTTCCATATCTTATACAGGGCAATTCGGTTTTACTGATGCTTTGAAAAAAACTAAGATGCTAAGTGCTTATGATTATGGACGTATTTATAATGCCGCACGTGGAGCTGGAACTTCTACCGGTGAATCGGAATCGGATAATAGAAGAACGCAATATTTCCAGGCTGACGAATTGGAAGCAATGAGAGGACTGAACTACGATTTGCTGGATGATGAGTGGAGTGCGGCTTGGACGCAACGCCACAGTTTCAGTATTAATGGCGGTACAGAGAAGGCTACTTATTTTGCGGGTGCATCTTACTATAATCAAGAAGGTAATATGGGACGTTTAGATTATGATCGTTGGAACTTCCGTGCGGGTGTTAATGCTAATATCGGTAAGTGGATTAAAGCCTCCTTACAGTTCTCAGGTGACATGGGTGAACAGAATAACTCACGTAATGGTATAACCAGTGGTGGGACAGATGCTGATTTTAATTCTCTAATGACACATTTGCCTTTTGTGCCCGGATATGTAGGTGGACGTCCTGTTGTATATACAGGTATGGAAAATGTGTCTTCGGGCTTAAGTGCTGTACGACTATTCCATTTTGGAGCAGTTCAGGATTCTCCTGACAATACTCAAAATCAGACAAATAATATGTCCATAAACGGTTCATTGGAATATGATTTTGGTTGGAGCAAATGGTTGAAGGGGCTAAAAGTGAAAGGTTCTTATTCGAGGAGCATTATCAATAATAAGAGTAATAATATCGGTACTAAAATGAATGTCTACAGGCTGCTGGAACGTGGTGGCAGTGGAAATCACCTTTATACTGGCGATGATATAAATATAGATGATAGCAATTTTGGTACTTTTACTTTGGATAATGGTAATTTATTGAGCCGTGCGATGAATAAAACGGATAACTACCAGATGAACTTGACAGTCAGCTACGCACGTCAGTTTGGTTTGCATAATGTGAATGGATTGTTTTCTATTGAAAAGGCAGAATCGGAATATGAATATCTGACCGGTACTGTAACTGATCCTTTCAGCTTTACCGATGGACAATCTAATTCGACAGCTACCGGTGCGGATCAAACGACTACGTTCGGTCGTACGGAATCGGGTATGCTCTCTTATATCGGTCGTCTGAACTACTCGTATGCAGACAAGTATTTGTTTGAGTTCCTGCTTCGTTCGGATGCATCTACCAAATTTGCTCCTAGTAACTACTGGGGAATGTTCCCTTCATGGTCAGCAGGTTGGGTTATCTCGGAAGAAAGCTGGTTTAATAAAGAAAAACTAGGTATTGATTTCTTGAAGATTCGTGGTTCATTCGGTATTTTGGGAAGAGATAATATACAACCTTGGTTGTGGACACAACTTTATAGCCGAAATGCAGATGGAGGTCCTATATTTGGTACAGCCACCAATACCTATAGTGGTGCAACATTCCAAATGCCGCAAAGAGGGGTCAACGCAGATGTACATTGGGATAAAACCTACAAGACCAATTTAGGTATCGATGTCAGGATGCTGGATAGTAGACTGGGTATTACATTAGATGCTTACTATGATATGGGACGTGAGTTGTTCACAACTTTCACGGGTACTTCTTTCTATCCGACTACTGTAGGTACGCAGGCTACTCCTGAGAACTTTGGAGAAGTTGATACGTATGGTTTAGAACTTACTTTGAATTGGAAAGATAAAATCGGTAAAGATTTTTCTTATTGGGTAAAAATGACTACCGGTTACAGTGATAACAAGATTAAAGAAGCCGGATTCCAGGCTACTCCCGGTTTTGATGACATTGTTCGGGGTGAACGTTCCGACCGTGGTGTGTGGGGATACGAATGTATTGGCATGTTCCGCACCTATCAGGATATCGAAGAGTATTTCGCAGTGAATAAGATCACTTCTTATCTTGGGAATACGAAAGATAACATTCATCCGGGTATGTTGATCTATCGTGATGTACGTGGTCAGCGTAATGCCGATGGTACTTATGGTGAAGCAGATGGCGTGATTGATCAGAATGACTATGTGAAGATTTCCAATCGTGCCAATAATCCTTATGGATTGACTTTTAATTTTGGTGCTTCGTATAAGAACTTCTCATTCAGTGCTCAATTTGGTGCAAGCTGGGGTGCTTATGCTCTTGTACAGACAGACTTACGTCAGGAAAAATACGATGATCTGGAATATAAAAATGTATCTGCCATGTGGAAAGATATGTATGTGTATGAAGATGTATTGGATGCCGGTGGTAATGTAGTGGCGCCAATGAACCGGAGTGCTAAATATCCAAACTTAAGATATAGTGCCATAAACGGTCAGGCTTCTACATTTTGGAAAGTTAGCGCAGCCAGCGTTCGATTACGTAATTTGACAGTTGCTTATAGCCTTCCGAAGGAATGGACAAATCGGATCGGCATCAGCAGTTGCCGTCTGAATTTGACTGCTCAGAACCTTTTAAACTTTTACAATCCTTATCCTGATGGTGTTTGGAGTACATGGGGAGGCACTTATGGAAGATATCCTAATTTGCGTAAAGTAACTTTAGGTGTTAATGTCTCATTCTAATATCAAAGAAGATTATGAAAGAAAAGATAAATAAAATATGTTTGACAGCATCGATGGTGACAGGACTAATCTGTTTTACTGGATGCAGCGATGATTTTCTGAAAGACAAGAAAGTATATGGAAGCTATGACGCTTCGGTTGTGTACGAAAATTATGAAACAGCCAAAAGTCGTGTGGACTTTTTATATCAGTCTTTATTGCCTAGTTCTACCGGAGGTTCCAATGCTTTGACCGATATAACCAGTGCGGGTATTGATGACGATTTTTCCAAATGTACGGAGGAATATGGAGACTACTCTATTTTCAATGATCCTACGGCATCTCTTACTATTCAGACTGTTCCCGATTATTTTTATGTAATCAACAGTGAAAGAAGTCCTTGGGGACGTATCCGCGAATGTAATAATGTGATTGAAGGTGTGACGGGAAGTGCGACTCTTTCGCAGACAGAGAAAGAACAATTACTCGGACAAGCTTACTTTTTTCGAGCATGGCGTTATTATCTGTTGGTGAAAATGTATGGTGGTGTTCCCATTGTAGACCACGTCCAGAATCCGGTGATAGGTGATGGTAATGGTGAGAATCTGGTCATTCCTCGTTCCTCGACTAAGGCTTGTATAGACTTTATATGCGATGACTTGGAACTGGCAGCCAGCTATCTTCCTGCACGTTGGCAGAATGAAGGGCAGGATTACGGACGCATAACCGCCGGTGCAGCACTTGCTCTAAAAGGTCGTACATTGTTGCTTTATGCTAGTCCACTTTTTAACCGTGCCGATGACGCATCTCGTTGGAAAGATGCTTACGACGCCAATTTTGCTGCCATCACTAAACTGAATGAAGGTAACTTCGGACTTGCTTATGAAGGCAATGGCGGAGAAGACAATGCCAAGAATTGGGCCAGAATGTTCGCCACTTATACAGGTGGAAGCGAAGCCGTATTTGTTACTTTATATAATAATGTGTCTCCTATTGCTTCACAAAACATCAACCGATACAACTTGTGGGAGCAGGGAATCCGACCAGGAAATATAAACGGAGGCGGAGGAAAGACTCCTACAGCGGAAATAATAGACATCTTCCCGATGATTGACGGTAAGAAACCGATGGAATCAGGAGTTCATTATGACCCTAAAAAGTTCTTTCTAAATCGTGACCCGCGTTTCTACCGTACATTTGCATTTCCGGGGGTAGAGTGGAAATTCAACAGTGGCAATGTCGATTTTTCAGGAGCAACGATGTCTGGTTTATGCCCAACCCGTTATACCAGTGGTGCGAACTATGAACTTTGGAATTATTGTTGGTATACTACGGCTGATGAGCGTAATAATCCGAGTAGAAGCGGTTTTGCAGCCGATATGCTGGGCACTAAGAATAGAGGAGTCTATGTTCGTAAACGTTCGGATGATTTTGATTTGGGCACTAGTCTTTATGTGTTTACTGATAACAGCAGTGGTGATCAGCAGGGATTCAGACGATCGGCAGCTCCTTACATGGAGATACGGTATGCGGAAGTATTGCTGAATCTGGCAGAATCAGCTTGTGGTGCGGGCGGCACTTATCATGCGGAAGGGGTCAAGGCGCTGAAAGCCGTACGTGGCAGAGTAGGCTATACGAGTGCAAATAATTATGGCCTGGATGCGGCGATTGAAACTGACCGTGCTAAATTGTTTGAAGCTATATTGTATGAACGTCAGGTAGAGTTGGCTTTTGAAGGTAAACGTGCGTATGATATGCGTCGTTGGATGCTATTTGACGGAGGTGTAGGACAAGGTGCTTTGAATGCAAGTTGGGCATTGAGTGGCTTTGGAGGTAATACTTGTACTTATTTGGGTGTGACTCCGATGAATGAACGTGGTAAGAGATATCGCATAGAAATCAATGTTGAAGGTACCGGGTCTGCAAATAATGACAGTGATCCGATTAAAAACGTAGAGCGACCAGCAGCACTGACATTGAATGAGAAGATTGCTACGGAAGCAGACGGAGAAACGATTCTTGATCCGGCTGTGTCAAGTATATGTACATTCTATGATACCTATTTCTCACGTAAAGATATCAGTCTTGATGGTAATGTGCTGGACATTAATCCTTATTTCCAACCCAGATATTATTTCTTTGGATTGCGTCAAAGTGCACAGCAAACTAATGCGACATTGTATCAGACCATTGGTTGGGAAGATTATGCTCACGGTGGTATGGGTACTTTCGACCCATTGGCAGAATAAAAGATTTTTCTGATTCCCGGAAAAAAGTAATTTAATATAAAAAGGTGGCCTCAAGGCACTTTCCTTTTAATAGGAAAAGTGTCTTGAGGCCTTTTTTTGCATATAATTTCCAATTAACTTCATTTTTGTTCTTTTTATGTGATTACATATCTTTAAATCATACGTCCTTTTTATGTATGAAGAAAAAGAAGAGTGGTATATGTATTTTATGATTATTTAAGTAGTTTACTAACATGTCTTCATTCAAGAGTTCATGGGAAGCTTCTTATAATTTTTATTGAGATGGAAAGCAATTCACAAGATTAACTGACTGTCAAAGTAGGGAACTGAATAATAGGAATCAAACCGAACAAAGAAATAAATCGAAGACTGTAGAAAGAAGCCATTAGTTTTGCAGCCATTACTGCATAAATGTGAATGAAATGTTTAACGGACTATTGTATATAATATTCAACTTAAATATTGATAACATAAGAACGTATTGTTTAATTTAAATTTAATGTATGAAAAGTAATCGTTTATTTTTACGAAGAAGAACACGTGGACTGTTATTCGCTACGTTATTATTTCTTTTAAGTAGCTGTACCATAGGGTATCACGAAGACGAATCTTTTGAGTCGGATGTGAAAAATGCTACACTGGAATCTCCCCAATTGGAGAATGTAAAAGTGGAACTTGATGCCACAGGAGAAAATGCAACTATTGAATGGCCTGTAGTGCATGGAGCAGAAGGTTATGAGTTTTCTTGGTATGTAGTTGATGATCCTGAAAATCCGATAGCTGTAGTTGAAGGAGAGTTTATCGATGGTTGTAGCGTTGAATTGGAAGTAGAAGAAGATACAAAATATAAATTCTTAATTAAAACCATTGGAAATAAACAGTTTAATAACAAAGATGCAGAAAAAGCCTGTGAAATAAGTTTTTCAACTTTACTTGAAACATATGCATCCATTCCTAGTGGAGTAGATTTGACTCAATGGTTTATTGATAATCCGCTTCCAGAGACTGATATGGAACCTAATGAAGATGGCACTTTAAAAGAGTTGGCATATGAATTAGAGGCTAACGGTGAATATACTATATCAGGTCCAATAGATTTTGGAGCACGTAAAGTTACAATTCGTGGAAATAAAATTAATCATTCGAAAATTACATTTGGTCAAAGTGGTAGAATATTAACACAGAATGGTTTGAAGATAAAGTTTATGGATTTCTATTGTAATGCAATGGAGAAAGGTTCTTCTGATGCTTCATTAATTGGATTAAGTAAGACTCCAAATGAACAATTAAAAGTATCTTCTGGAGAATACGTTATTAAAGATCCCATCGTTATTCAGTCTTGTAATGTATATGACCTTAATAGGCATTTATTATATGATTCAGGGAAAAAATATTGTGTAGAAAACTTTACAGTAAAAGCTTCTTTTATTAGATGTAATCAGTCTAATACGATTGTGTATTTTAATAAAGGTAGTTTTATTAATATAACATTTAAAGAGAGTACTCTTTGTAGTACTGTACAGAATGGAAGTTATTTTGCACAGGTAAATGGTAACAGACCTAACAAGATTACTGGATATTCAAATGGAACTTTTAATTTTTATAATTGTACAGTATACAATCTTGCTTATAGCAAAGACTTTACTAATTGGAATAGCTATAGAGGACAAGCATGCTTAACACTAAATTTCTCCAGAACTATTTTTGTAGATTGTGGTAAAGGAGATATGACGAATAAAATAATGGGTAATGCAAATATGTCTAGAAATTTTGAATATAATACTTATTGGTATAATGGTAGTCAAAGTAATGACAAATATGATACAAATACTCTTGATACAGATCCTGGCTTCATTAATGCTGTAAATGGTGATTTTACTGTAACTGGAGCAAGCCAGCTTGAAAAGAGAACCGGTGATCCACGATGGCTTCCACTTGTTGAAGAGTAAGTAAAGTAGTATGATAATAAAAATTAAATACAATGAATAAGAAAAATATTATTCTCAGTTTATTCATCGGTACACTGTTGACTTTTGTTATGCCATTGTGTGCCCAGAATCAGACAGTAACTGGACTTGTTGTAGATGTAAGTGGTGAACCGATAATAGGTGCTACTGTCATGGTGGTAAATGGGACAGTAGGTACAGTGACAGATATTGATGGGAAATTTAATATTAAGGTTGCTCCAAAAAGCAAATTGAAAGTTTCCTTTGTTGGATATACTTCACAAATTATATCTGATTTAAAAAATCCTAGGATTGTACTTTTAGAAGATCAACTGAAATTAGATGAAGTTGTAGTACTTGGTGATTATGGTTCTCAGAAATTACGTAATGCAACAGGTGCCATTGAAACGATTTCCACAGAAGAATTGAAAGATTTGTCAGTGGGTAGTTTGGGTGACGCGTTAGCTGGTAAAATAAATGGTTTACATGTATCACTTAGTGGTGGGCGTCCAGGTAGTACACCAAGCTTACAGATTCGTCAAAGTTCAGTGAATACTACCATTACTCCAAGTTCTGATTTAGGAGGTAATGCAAGCCCTACTCCACTATATGTTATTGATGGCTTTATTGCAGATGAAGGTGCTTTCAATAATTTAGATATAAATGAAGTAGAAAATGTGACTGTTTTAAAGGATGCTGCAGCGGCTGTATATGGAGCACGTGCTGCGTATGGTGTTGTGCTGGTTAAGACTAAACAAGGAAAAGTAGGTGCTCCCAAAATTTCTTATTCAGGACAGTTTGGTTATACAGATGCATTGATGTTACCGAAGATGCTAAATGCCTATGATTACGGTCGTATATACAATGCTGCTCGTGCTGCTAATACTGCTACTAAGGATCAAGAATCCGATGACTTGAGGGTACAACTTTTTCAATCTGATGAGTTGGAGGCAATGAAGGGTATGAATTATAATTTATTAGATAAAGAATGGAGTGCGGCTTTGACGCAGCGTCATAGTGTCAACATTAGCGGGGGAACAGAAAAAGCAACTTATTTCGGTGGTGTTTCGTATTATCAGCAAGAAGGTAATATAGGGCGCTTGGACTATAATCGTTGGAACTATCGTGCTGGTGTAAATGCTAATATTTCAAAATGGATGAAAGCTTCTTTGCAGGTATCTGGTAATTATGGAGAGACAAATAAACCTAAAAATGTAAAAGGTGGTGGCTCTGATGGTGATTTTGAATCTTTAATGTTACATGTACCTTATGTGCCTGATCAAGTAAATGGATATTATATTTTTCATTCAGGTATGGAAAATATAACTAATCCAAGTGATCAGCAGAAGTATAATTTTGCAGCAGTACAGAATGCGTCAGATAATGTTGAGAATCAGAATCAGAATTTTTCTCTTAACGGTTCATTAGAGTATGATTTTGGTTGGAGTAAATACTTACGTGGTTTAAAGGTAAAAGCTTCTTATTCAAAAAATATAAGTACAGGAAAAACAAATACTATCGGTACAAAAATCGATGTATATCGCCTTATATCCCGTGGTGGCAGCGGTGGTCACCTTTATGTTGGTGACGAGATTGAATACAATGCTAATACATTGGGATTGTATGAGTTGAATAATGGCAACTCTTTGGGGCGTAGTATGAATCGCTCAGATAGTTATCAAATGAACTTAACAGTAAGCTATGCACGTCAGTTTGGTAAGCATTATGTCAGTGGTTTGTTCTCTATTGAAAAAGCAGAATCAGAATGGGAAGATTTGAATGGTAGTCTTACAGATCCATTACCTTTTACAGATGGCCAATCTAGTTCTGTGGATTCCAATGCAGAAGGTTTTGCTCAAACTGTAACGTTTAACCGCAGTGAGTCTGGTATGCTTTCTTATGTTGGTCGTGTGAATTATTCATATGATGATAAATATTTGTTTGAGTTTATGCTCCGTTCTGATGCCTCTGCCAAATTTGCTCCTCAGAATTATTGGGGAATGTTCCCTTCATGGTCTGCCGGCTGGGTTATTTCAGATGAAAAATGGTTTGATAAAGACAAGACAAAAATCGACTTTTTGAAGATACGTGGTTCGTTTGGTATTCTTGGTAAAGATAATGTGAATGCTTGGCTTTGGACTCAGCTTTACACCCGTAATCCAGACAAAGGACCGATCTTTGGAACTAATTCTAGTACAAATACAAGTGCTACGATTCGTATGCCGAAACAAGGAGTAAATCCTGATGTACATTGGGATAAGACTTATAAAACTAATTTTGGTATTGATATGGCCTTTTTGAAGAATCGAATGAGCGCTAATTTGGACTTCTATTATGATATGGGCCGTGAAATGTTTGCTTCACATCAAGGAACTTCTTATTATCCGAATACGGTAGGAATACAGCCTGCTCCAGAAAACTTTGGTGAGGTAGATACATATGGTGTTGAATTGTCATTAGGATGGAAGGATAAAATTGGAAAAGACATGTCATATTGGGTAAAGCTTACAACAGGATACAATGATAATAAAATCAGAGAGACAGGTTGGAAGGCTGCATATGATTTTGATAAATTAGTGAGAAATGAACGTTCTGATAGAGGACTATGGGGTTATGAATGTATAGGTATGTTCCGTAGTTATCAGGAAATTAATGAGTACTTTGATAAATATAGTATTACTAAATATTTAGGAAATACAAAAGAAAATGTACATCCTGGTATGCTGATTTATAAGGATGTACGTGGACAATATGATGAATCAACTGGAACTTTTGGTCCGGCAGATGGTATTGTTGATGAACAAGATTATATAAAAATTTCTCACCGTGCTAGTAATCCTTACGGTGGAACTTTAAATTTCGGTTTCTCTTATAAAGATTTTTCTATTAGTGCGCAGTTTGGTGCAAGTTGGGGAGCATATTCCTTAGTTCCTACAACTATGCGTAAAGAAAGTTACTCTGAATATAGTAATGTGTCGGCAATGTGGAAAGATATGTTTGTATATGAGGATATTTATGACGCTAATAATATAGTAACTGTAGCACAAAACAGAAATGCAAAATACCCGAATATTCGCTATAGTAGTGTAAATGGTGCACCCTCTACTTTTTGGAAAGTAAGTGCAGCAACAGTGCAACTTCGTAATATGACAGTAGCTTATGCATTGCCTAAAGAATGGCTAAAAATAATTGGCATTAGTAGTTGCCGTTTCAATCTTACTTGCCAAAATGTATTTAACTTCCTAAACCCTTATCCAGAAGGAGCATGGGCTTCTTGGGCGGGAAGCTATGGATATTATCCGAACTTACGTAAATTCACGTTAGGTGTTAATGTTTCATTTTAATAATTTGAATACAATGATGAAGAAAATAAATAAGTATGGTTCAATTGCATTACTGACCATAACAGTTGCCGTCTTTACAGGTTGTAGTGATCAATTTTTGGAAGACAAAAAATTATATGGAAGTTTTAACGGTACGACTATTTATGAAAATTATGAGTCAGCTGATAACCGTATAGCTTACTTGTATTATATCATGCTGCCGAGTGCGACGGGTGGATCTGATCTGACTGGTTCTATGGGTGATATGCCAAGCACGGGAACAAGTGATCAATATTCGAAATGTACAGAAGAATATGGAGGGATATCAGGTTTGATGAATCCTAATTCTCCTCTAGATTATGAAGCTGTTACTGATTATTTTAATCTAGATAACAATTATTCTCCTTGGGTGCGTATTCGTGAGTGTAATGATATGATCGAAGGAGTGATTGGCAGTGAAAGTTTAACTGAACACCAAAAGCAGTTATTGTTGGGACAAGCATTTTTCTTCCGTGCATGGCGTTATTATTTAATGGTAATGATGTATGGTGGTGTACCTATTATTGATAATGTACAAAATCCTATAATTGGAGATAGTGAAGGTATTCATTTGGTAGTTCCACGCTCGTCTACAAAAGAATGTATTGATTTTATTTGCAAAGATTTGCAAACAGCTGCTGATTATCTGCCAGCACGTTGGGAGTCTGAAAATAAGAATTTTGGACGCATAACATCGGGGGCAGCATTGGCTTTAAAAGGTCGTGTGGAATTGTTATATGCCAGTCCGCTTTTTAATAGGGCGGATGATGTTACACGATGGGAAACTGCATATCAAACAAACTTAGCTGCTGTAAAAAAACTGGAAGAAGGTAATTTTGGATTGGCTTATGAAAACAATTCAGGAAAGAATGCAGCAGGTTGGGGAAAGATATTCTCCGATTATATTGGCTCAGAAGGTGGTGGAGGAACTGTTTCTGAGGCAGTATTAGTAACTTTATATAATAATGTATCACCAGCCGAGCACTTACAGCTTGAAAAATGGAATGGATGGGAACATTCTCTTCGCCCAGCTAATGCTGGAGGTGGGGGTGGTATGACTCCCACTGCAGAAATGGTTGATCTTTTTCCAATGGCGGATGGGAAGAAACCAAATGACATGAATGGATCTTATGATTATAATCAAGAACTTTTCTTTTTAAACCGCGATCCAAGATTTTATCGCACTTTTGCGTTCCCTGGTGTAGAATGGAAGTTTGATAGTGATGACTTGAAATCTTTTGGTGAAAAAGGTCAATTACCTTATGGCATTAATGGGTATACTACAGGGAATAATTACAAGTTGTGGAATTATTGTTGGTATGATAATGTAGATGATCGTAATAGTAACTCTAAGTCAGGCTATGCAGCTGATTGTCTAGGTACCAAAAATACGGGGATTTATTTGCGTAAGCGTACAGATGATTTAGCACTCAATTCTAATCCTTTATATATCTTTGAAAAGACTTCAGGTAATGGATTCAGACAGTCTGCTGCTCCATATATGGAAATACGTTTTGCCGAAGTATTATTGAATTATGCGGAGGCTGCTTGTGGGGCAAATCATTTTGACGAGGCAGTGAATGCTCTTAAACGAATTCGTAAGCGTGTAGGATATACAGATAATTGTGGATTAGATCCAGCTATTTTTAATGATCGTGCTAAACTATTTGAGGCTATACTTTATGAACGTCAAATAGAACTTGCTTATGAAGGTAAACGTTTCCACGATGTGCGACGTTGGATGTTATTTGATGGTGGAGTGGGCCAAGAAGCACTGAAATCGACTTGGAAACTTACAGGTTTTAATGGCAATACATGTAACTATTTAGGAGTTGAACCATTGAATGGTCAGAGAAGACATCGGATTGAGGTTTATGCAAAAAATTTTATTGCTGCTAAAAGTAATAATGTCTACAATGAAGATAAAACAATAAAAGAAACCTATGATGAATTATGGAATAAACGTCCGACAGCATTAAGTTTGACTGAAGATATAACTTGTACAGAATCAGCCGATGATGAAATAACATATGCAGATGCAAAGGTAAAGGCATTGGCTCAGTTTTATCAAGAACATTTTAAACGTAAAAATCTTAGTACTGACGGTAATGATGAAACCATTCTTCCAACATTTAAATCTTATTATTATATCTTAGGTTTTAAGAAGAATGCGATGCAAAACAATGTGTCATTAGAACAAAATATAGGATGGGGCGACTATTGGAGAGGTGGAGCTGATGGTACCTTTGATCCTTTGGCAGAGTGAATTCGTTTATCAAAATAATTACTTGATCTGAAGAATGTTCATTCTGAAATAAACCTAAGGACCATTTATCACTTTGATCTTTTGAAAAGAATATTAAGGAATAAGTGGTCCTTTTGTATTTAAAGTTAGAATAGAAAAATATATTATATTTTCTGATTACATATTTCCTTGTTTTACGTCTTATTATTGTATTTTTGAATTAACAATCTCACAAAACCCAATAAAAATGAAGAAGAAACATGTACTTTTAGTAGCTTTTGCAGCTGCAATGTTGACTCCGACCGTTGTATGGGCACAATACCCGCAGATAACTGACGAAGCCAAAGCGAATTATACAAAGATGATGACCGAGGAACGGAAACGTTCTGATGAAGCATGGGAGAAAGCGTTACCTATAGTACTGAAAGAAGCAAAAGAAGGACGTCCTTATATCTCATGGGCTGGTCGTCCCTATGATTTGCCACAAGCTAGAATTCCCTCGTTTCCGGGTGCTGAAGGAGGTGGAATGTATAGTTTTGGTGGTCGTGGAGGTAAAGTAATTACGGTTACTAATCTGAATGATCGTGGTCCGGGTTCATTCCGCGAAGCTTGTGAGACAGGTGGTGCACGTATTATTGTATTCAATGTGGCTGGTATCATTCGTCTGGAATCTCCGATTATTGTTCGAGCACCTTACGTTACTATTGCCGGACAGACAGCACCGGGTGATGGTGTCTGCATTGCCGGAGAATCATTTTGGGTGGATACACACGACGTAGTTGTACGTCATATGAGATTCCGTCGTGGAGAAACAAAAGTATGGCATCGTGATGACTCCTTTGGTGGTAATCCGATTGGTAATATCATGATAGACCACTGTTCATGTACATGGGGACTGGACGAAAATATATCTTTCTACCGTCATATGTATGATCCGAGTGAAGGACAGTATGAGAGCAAAGACGAAAAGCTTGCCACGGTAAATGTAACTATTCAGAATACGATTTCCGCAAAAGCTTTGGATACATATAACCATGCATTCGGCAGTACATTAGGAGGTGAAAACTGTGCATTTATGCGTAACCTTTGGGCTAGTAACTCAGGCCGTAATCCGTCTGTTGGTTGGAATGGAGTATTTAACTTCGTCAATAATGTGATATTTAACTGGGTGCATCGTTCAACTGACGGCGGTGATTATACGGCTATGTTTAACATGATCAATAACTACTATAAACCCGGTCCTGCTACTCCCAAAAACAATACAGTAGGTTGTCGTATCCTGAAACCGGAAGCCGGACGTAGCAAACTGAATTATAAAGTTTATGGTCGTGTATATGCTGATGGTAACGTGATGGAAGGTTATCCGGAAATAACAAAAGATAACTGGAATGGTGGTATACAGATTGAAGGTCAGCCAAATACTGACGGATATACTGAAATGATGCGGAGCTACGAACCGTTTGCAATGCCTTATATTAAAATTACATCTGCCAATGATGCTTATGATTATGTAACGAAACATGTAGGTGCCAATATCCCTTGCCGCGATATTGTAGACGAACGCATTATCGAAGAAGTAAAAACCGGTATTCCTTATTATGACAAGAAAATGGCGAAGGATGCTAACGGTGACCTTACAGGCTTAGCTCCTAAATCAATGGGTGAAGACGGTCAGTTCAGATATCGTCGTTTGCCGAAAGATTCTTATAAGCAAGGTATCATTACTGATATTCGTCAGATGGGTGGTTTCCCCGAATACAAAGGAACTCCGTATGTGGATACGGATGGTGACGGTATGCCGGATGAATGGGAAATTGCTAATGGATTGAATCCGAATGATCCAAGTGATGCTAATAAAGATTGTACAGGTGACGGATATACGAATATTGAAAAGTATATCAATGGAATCAGTACAAAGCACAAAGTAGACTGGAGAGATTTAAAAAACAACTACGATACATTAGCTGAAAAAGGAAAATTAATGTAATCTGCAACCGGTATCGGTATAAGATGCCGGAACTGGGTTTCCTTTTGGCATATGGTATAAAAAATAAGATGAAATGAAAAAGATAGTTTTAATGTCTCTGTTGTTTCTTTGCGGTTGGATATCTGCCGGAGCAGTCGATTTGAACAAAGAGAATCGTGATCCGAAATATGTAGAGTCCATTGTCAATCGTTCGCAGAAAATTGTAGATAAACTAGGACTTACGGATGCGAAAGTAGCCGAAGATGTTTGTAATATTATTGCCAATCGCTATTTCGAACTGAATGATATTTATGAAATACGTGATGCAAAAGTAAAAAACGTTAAGGAATCAGGTTTGACCGGTGATGCGAAAGATGAAGCGTTGAAGGCAGCTGAAAATGAAAAAGATGCAGCTTTGTACCGTTCTCACTTTGCTTTTCCTGCCAGTTTATCTCTCTTTTTGAATGAGGAACAGATAGAAGCCGTAAAAGATGGAATGACTTATGGCGTGGTGAAAGTGACTTATGAAGCTACGCTTGATATGATTCCTTCTTTGAAGGAAGAAGAAAAGGCACAAATCTATGCTTGGTTGGTAGAGGCGCGTGAGTTTGCTATGGATGCAGAAAATTCAAACAAGAAGCATGCGGCTTTCGGTAAGTACAAAGGACGTATCAACAATTATCTGGCCAAACGTGGGTACAATTTGACAAAAGAACGTGAAGAGTGGGCTAAACGTGTAAAAGCACGGGGAGGAACACTGTAAAACCATAGCATGTTGTAAACAAGGAATTTGTGACAAATAAGATACTATAAAAAGAAGTGGAATTCTTTCCCATTATTAAATGGTTAGTTTGTTTGATGGAGGAAAGGGTGGCTCGGAGAGTCGCCCTTTTATCGATTATAAAGAATGATTCTTTATATCTATTTGAGTACAAATCCGGCTTTTTATCGTCTCTGTATAAAGGATATTAGTATAGTGTAAAAGAATCATAGAAATGGGAAAGTTAAAAAATACATTAGCTGCAATAAGCATTCTACTTTTAGCTTCTTGTGGAGGGAATAAAGATTATTATATGTTCACTTCATTTCATGAGCCGGCTGATGAAGGTCTGAGATATCTGTATAGCGAAGATGGAATGTACTGGGATAGCATTCCCGGCGTTTGGTTGAAACCAGAATTAGGGCAACATCGGTTAATGCGCGACCCTTCCATAGTGCGTACACCGGATGGAACCTTTCATTTGGTGTGGACTACCAGTTGGAAAGGTGATTTAGGTTTTGGCTATGCACAGTCCAAAGATTTGATTCACTGGTCGGAGCAACAAATGATTCCTGTGATGGCAGACGAACCTACCACTGTCAATGTATGGGCACCGGAGATTTTTTATGATGACGAAGGTGAACAGTTTATGGTAGTATGGGCCTCTTGTGTGCCCGGTCGTTATGAAAAGGGAATAGAAGAAGAAGAGAACAACCATCGCTTGTACTACATCACAACAAAGGATTTTAAGGCAGTATCGAAAGCGAAAGTATTATATGATCCCGGTTTCAGCTCGATTGATGCTGTGATTGTGAAACGGGCGAAAAATGATTATGTAATGGTACTCAAAGATAACACACGTCCCGAACGCAATCTGAAAATAGCTTTTTCTGGCTCTATGACCGGCCCTTATTCGCCGTCATCACAACCCTTTACCGAGTCGTTTGTAGAAGGCCCGACGGTTGAAAAACTCGGTGATGATTATCTGATCTATTTTGATGTTTATAAGAAAAAAATATATGGAGCTATGCGTACCAGGGATTTTCGGAATTTCACGGATGTCACCGAAAGCGTAAGTGTGCCTGTCGGACATAAGCATGGAACTATCTTTAAAGCTTCGGAATCTGTTGTTAAAACATTGCTGGAAGAAAGCAAGAAGAAATAAACTAAAACCTGAAATAAATCATGAACAACTTAACGAAGATTCTTTTTGTATTGGCTACCGGATGGCTGACAAATACCATTCAAGCACAGTCCCCGCAAGACAGAATCCATTACACAGGAAAGGAATTGTCGAATCCCGCTTATCATGACGGACAACTGTCTCCGGTAGTAGGAGTACATAATATTCAACTGGTACGTGCCAACCGTGAACACCCGGATACGTCGAACGGTAACGGATGGACTTATAATCATCAGCCTATGTTGGCCTACTGGAACGGTCAGTTCTATTATCAGTATCTGGCAGACCCTTCGGATGAGCATATACCACCTTCCCAAACATTCCTGATGACCTCAAAAGACGGTTATCAATGGACAAATCCGGAAATAGTATTCCCCCCTTACAAAGTGCCGGACGGATATACTAAAGAATCCCGCCCTGGTATGCAGGCAAAAGATTTGATCGCTATCATGCATCAACGTGTAGGCTTTTATGTATCTAAGTCGGGCAAGTTGATTACAATGGGAAATTATGGGGTAGCCTTAGATAAGAAAGATGATCCGAATGATGGGAACGGCATAGGTAGGGTAGTGCGTGAGATTAAGAAAGATGGTTCGTTTGGTCCTATCTATTTCATTTATTACAATCATGGATTCAACGAAAAGAATACCGATTATCCCTATTTCAGGAAGAGCAAAGACCGTGAGTTCGTCAAGGCCTGCCAGGAGATTCTGGATAATCCGCTCTATATGATGCAATGGGTGGAGGAAGCTGACCGTGAAGATCCGATCATTCCACTTAAAAAAGGCTATAAAGCGTTCAACTGCTATACATTGCCCGATGGCCGTATGGCAAGTCTCTGGAAACATGCATTGACTTCTATCAGTGAAGATGGAGGACATACCTGGGCAGAACCGGTGCTTCGTGCAAAAGGGTTTGTCAACAGTAATGCAAAAATCTGGGGACAACGTCTGAGCGACGGTACTTATGCTACTGTTTATAATCCTTCGGAATTTCGCTGGCCGTTGGCTATTTCGTTGAGTAAAGACGGACTGGAATATACTACATTAAATCTGGTACATGGTGAAAATCCTCCCATGCGCTATGGAGGAAATTATAAATCGTATGGTCCTCAATATCCCCGTGGTATTCAGGAAGGAAACGGAATACCTGCAGATGGTGATTTGTGGGTTTCATATAGCGTGAATAAAGAAGATATGTGGATTTCCCGTATTCCTGTTCCGGTAGAGATCAATGCTTCCGCACATGCAGATGATGATTTTTCGAAATTCGGTTCAATGGCTGAACTAGCTAATTGGAATATTTATTCTCCGGTTTGGGCTCCGGTTTCTTTAGAAGGAGAATGGTTGATTTTACAGGATAAAGACCCGTTTGACTATGCGAAGGCAGAGCGTAAGATTCCGGCTTCTAAAGAATTGAAAGTTTCATTTGATCTGTTGGCCGGACAGAATGATAAAGGTATACTTCAGATTGACTTTTTAGATGAAAACAGCATTGCTTGTTCGCGGCTTGAGCTAACTCCGGACGGTATTTTCCGTATGAAAGGTGGCTCACGGTTTGCAAATATGATGAAATATGAGGCAGGGAAGACTTATCATGTAGAAGCAGTTCTTTCGACTGCAGATCGTAATATTCAAGTGTATGTAGATGGTAAGAGAGTCGGTTTGCGTATGTTTTATGCTCCGGTAGCGACTATTGAACGAATCGCTTTCCGTACGGGAGAGATGCGTACATTCCCGACCGTAGATACTCCTGCCGATCAAACTTACGATTTACCCAATGCAGGTGGGCAGGAACCGTTAACGGAATATCGCATTGCCAATGTGAAGACTTCCTCCACAGATAAGGACGCTTCTTCCGCTTTTTTGAAATATGAGGACTTTAGTCATTATGCTGACTATTTCAATGGCATGGAAGATGAGAATATTGTTCAGGCCATTCCCAATGCCAAGGCTTCGGAATGGATGGAAGAAAATATTCCTTTGTTTGAATGCCCGCAACATAACTTTGAAGAAATGTACTATTATCGTTGGTGGTCATTGCGTAAGCATATCAAGGAAACTCCTGTCGGATATGGCATGACCGAATTTCTGATTCAGCGGTCTTATTCGGACAAATATAATCTGATAGCCTGTGCTATCGGACATCATATTTACGAGAGCCGTTGGTTGCGCGATCCGAAATATCTGGATCAGATTATACACACATGGTATCGTGGCAATGATGGCGGGCCGATGAAGAAAATGGATAAGTTCAGTTCATGGAATGCGGATGCCATACTTGCGCGCTATATGGTGGATGGTGATAAGGATTTCATGTTGGATATGGCGAAGGATCTGGAAACAGAATATCAGCGTTGGGAACGTACGAATCGTTTGAAGAACGGACTGTATTGGCAAGGTGATGTACAAGATGGTATGGAAGAGTCCATCAGTGGAGGACGGAAGAAAAAATATGCCCGTCCGACAATTAACAGTTATATGTACGGTAATGCAAAAGCTCTTTCGCTAATGGGAATTCTTTCCGGTAATGAAGGAATGGCTATGAAATACGGCATGAGAGCGGATACATTAAAGAGTCTCGTGGAGAACGATTTGTGGAATACACGTCATCAGTTCTTTGAGACTGTGCGTATTGATTCTTCTGCCAATGTGCGTGAAGCAATCGGGTATATCCCATGGTATTTCAATTTACCGGATACAACGAAGAAATATGAAGTTGCCTGGAAAGAGATTATGGATGAAAAAGGATTTTCTGCTCCTTATGGATTGACTACGGCAGAACGCCGTCATCCGGAATTCCGCACGCGTGGAGTCGGCAAGTGTGAGTGGGACGGAGCTATCTGGCCGTTTGCTTCTGCACAGACATTGACTGCAATGGCTAATTTCATGAATAACTATCCGCAGACTGTTTTATCTGACAGTGTATATTTTCGTCAGATGGAATTGTATGTAGAGTCGCAATATCATCGTGGCCGTCCGTATATTGGCGAATATCTGGATGAAGTGACCGGTTATTGGCTGAAAGGCGATCAGGAACGGAGCCGGTACTATAACCATTCTACATTCAATGATTTGATGATTACCGGATTGATTGGACTTCGTCCCCGTCTGGATGATACGATAGAAGTAAATCCGCTGATTCCGGCTGATAAATGGGACTGGTTTTGTCTGGATAATGTTTTATATCATGGGCACAATCTGACGATTCTTTGGGATAAAAATGGGGACCGTTACCATTGCGGAAAGGGATTACGTGTTTTTGTGGATGGGAAAGAGGCAGGACATGCGGATACGTTGACAAGACTTGTTTGTGAGAATGCTTTGAAATGATAGATTCAGACACGGATTATTATTTATAACATATTGAAAACCAGATAATGATTTTAAGAAAATATCTTCTTCTTATTCTTTGCCTGCCATGTTTCGTACAAGCGAAGAATATAACAATCAGTCGCCTGACTTGTGAAATGCAGGAAGGGTTAGTAGTGGTTGAGGGAGTGCCCCGTTTGGGATGGGTGATGGAATCACCTGAAAACGGAACACAACAATCGGCTTATGAAATAGATATTCGGGAGGCTCTTACCGGCCGTTCTGTGTGGAACAGTGGAAAAGTAAACTCTTCACAGAGCCAGTTGGTATCCATTGAAGGAGCGGATATTCGCTCTGGCAATCTACTCAATTATATTTGGCGCGTACGGGTTTGGGACGAATCTGGTTCACCCTCACAATGGAGCTCAGATGCTAAATTTCGTTCAGTTCCTGACTGCTTTTCTTCCAGGAAATGGATTGGGGCTATTACTCGTCAGGATGCCCACTTGCCGGAAGGTCGTAAGTTTCATGGTGGCGAATTGAAAAAGCCGGAGGTAAAAGCGGCTTGGGAAGCGGTGGATACACTAGCCAAGAAGAGCATTTATTTGCGGAAAACATTTGAGTTGGGAGATATAAAGGGAGGTAGTGCCGGTCGTAAAACAAGCAAGAGGATTGTAGAAGCGACAGCTTACGTATGCGGACTGGGATTCTATGAGTTTTCGTTAAATGGCAAGAAAGTAGGTGATAGTGAGTTTGCTCCGCTTTGGAGTGATTATGATAAAAGTGTTTATTATAACACGTATGATGTGACAGAGTTGTTGCAAAATGGTGAGAATGCAGTTGGAGTTTTATTGGGGAATGGATTCTATAATGTACAAGGGGGACGTTATCGTAAGCTACAGATTAGTTTTGGTCCTCCCACGCTCTTATTTGAGTTAGTTGTTAATTATGAGGATGGAACACATACGGTCATCCATTCTGATAATGGCTGGAAATATGATTTGAGTCCGATAACCTTCAACTGTATTTATGGAGGTGAGGATTATGATGCGCGTGGAGAACAGAAAGGATGGAACCAAGTTGGGTTTGATGATAGTGATTGGCGTCCGGTAGTAGTTCAGGAGGCTCCGAAAGGAATACTTCGCCCACAAATGGCACGTCCGGTGAAGATTATGGAACGGCACAACATTCAAAAGGTCACAAAACTGAATGATGAGCAAGTTGCCTTGGCTTCCAAATCTACGAAACGAGTGGTAGCCCCTTCTGCCTTAGTCTTGGACATGGGACAGAATCTGGCTGGTTTTCCCGAAATAACAGTACGTGGTAAACGCGGACAAAAAGTGACTCTGATAGTCGCCGAGGCGTTAACGGAAGAAGGTGCTTGTAACCAACGTCAAACAGGACGCCAACATTACTATGAATATACATTGAAAGGTGAAGGAGATGAAACTTGGCATCCTCGTTTCTCTTATTATGGTTTCAGATATATTCAGGTGGAAGGTGCTGTCTTGAAAGGACAGAAGAATCCGCATCAATTGCCGGTATTGAAAAACATTCAGTCCTGTTTCGTTTACAATTCGGCAAAGAAAGTTTCTACATTTGAATCATCAAATCAGATATTCAATGCTGCTCATCGCTTGATAGAGAAGGCAGTACGTAGTAATATGCAGTCTGTGTTTACGGATTGTCCGCACCGGGAAAAACTTGGTTGGCTGGAGCAGGTGCATCTTAATGGTCCGGGATTATTATATAATTATGATCTGACTGCTTATGCTCCGCAAATTATGCAGAACATGGCTGATGCGCAGCACTCCAATGGAGCAATGCCGACAACAGCCCCTGAATATGTCGTTTTTGAAGGTCCGGGTATGGATGCTTTTGCCGAATCGCCGGAGTGGGGAGGTTCTTTAGTTATTTTTCCATTTATGTATTATGAGACTTATGGAGATGATTCGCTGATCAGAAAATACTATTCCAATATGCGTCGTTATGTGGATTATCTCAAAACTCGTGCAAATAATGGAATCTTATCTTTCGGTTTGGGTGACTGGTATGATTATGGAGATTTTCGTGCGGGATTCTCACGGAATACACCTGTTCCATTAGTGGCTACCGCACATTATTACATGACCGTTATGTATTTGGTAAAGGCTGCCGGAATGGTAGGTAATGAATTTGATGTTCGTTATTACAGCTCTTTAGCCCATGATATTATGGTAGCCTTTAATAAATGTTTCTTAGATAATAATACCGCACAGTATGGTACGGGAAGTCAATGCAGTAATGCACTTCCGTTGTTTCTTCATTTGACACAAAGTGCAGGAGAACAAGGTGTTTGTCAGCCGGATACAAATTTGAATAAAAAGGTGCTTTTCAATCTGATTAAAGATGTAAAGGCACATGGAGATCGTCTGACAACCGGGGATGTGGGCAATCGTTATTTGATTCAGACATTAGCCCGTAACGATCAGAATGAACTTATTTATAAAATGTTTAATCATGAAGAAGCTCCCGGTTATGGTTTTCAGTTAAAATTTGGGGCAACTACTCTGACAGAACAATGGGACCCGCGTCAAGGCTCTTCGTGGAATCATTTTATGATGGGGCAGATTGATGAATGGTTCTTTCGTTCATTGGTTGGAATTCGTCCATATACGGTATTATCTACCTCCTTGGAAGGAAAAGATGATTCAATGCAGGGCTACCGGAAATTTATCATTGCTTCCCAACCGGTAGGAGACTTGAAATATGTCAAATCATCATACGAAACCCTTTATGGTACTATTGTAGTAGAGTGGACTCGGCAAGAGGATGCATTTACCTTAAATGTGTCTGTTCCGGTGAATACAACGGCTGTCGTATATCTTCCGGGAGAGAAGGAACCCAAGGAAATACAAAGCGGAATGTATAAGTTTGACTGATAATACCTATATTTAGGCACGAATTTCTTGAATGGAAATGATGAAGAAGTATTCTTTAATATAATAGATTATGAATTTACGAACAACTCTTTTGGCATTCCTGTGCCTTTGTGCAGCCACTGTTCTTCATGCCGAACGTGTAGACATGTTGAAAATCGGTGCAAAGGCAAATGGCAAAGTTCTTAATACAAAGTTGATCAACACTACGATTGACCGTCTGAACCGTAATGGTGGAGGAACCCTTTTCTTTCCGGCGGGAACTTACCTGACAGGAAGTATCCGGTTGAAAAGTAATATAACCTTGGAGCTGGAAGCTGGTGCCACGTTACTTTTCTCAGATAACTTTGATGATTATCTTCCTTTTGTGGAAGTCCGTCACGAAGGAGTGATGATGAAAAGTTTCCAACCTTTAATCTATGCAGTGGATGCAGAGAATATTACGATCAAGGGCGAAGGAACTTTGGACGGACAAGGTAAAAAATGGTGGATGGAGTTTTTCCGGGTCATGATTGACCTGAAAGATAACGGTATGCATGATCTGAATAAATATCAGCCTATGTGGGATGCAGAGAATGATACTACGGCCATTTATACTGAAACAAATAAGGATTATGTAAGCACATTGCAGCGACGTTTTTTCCGTCCTCCGTTCATTCAGCCTGTTCGTTGTAAGAAGGTAAAGATTGAGGGAGTGAAAATTGTCAATTCCCCTTTCTGGACTGTAAACCCGGAATTCTGTGATAATGTGACTATCAAAGGAATTACGATTGATAATGTTCCTTCTCCTAATACAGATGGCATCAATCCGGAATCCTGCCGGAATGTACATATCAGCGATTGTCATATTTCAGTAGGTGATGACTGTATTACGATTAAATCGGGAAGAGATGCACAAGCCCGACGTTTGGGAGTACCTTGTGAAAATATCACTATAACCAATTGTACAATGCTTTCCGGGCATGGTGGTGTTGTTATTGGCAGCGAAATGAGTGGAAGTGTGCGTAAAGTGACTATTTCCAACTGCGTGTTTGACGGGACTGAGCGAGGTATCCGCATTAAGTCAACTCGTGGAAGGGGAGGAGTCGTTGAAGATATTCGTGTCAGCAATATTGTGATGAGCAATATCAAGCAAGAAGCTGTCGTTTTAAACTTGAAATACAGTCCGATGCCGGCAGAACCGAAGAGTGAACGCACCCCAATCTTTCGTAATGTACATATCAGTGGGATGACTGTTACAGATGTAAAAACACCGATAAAAATAGTCGGATTAGAAGAAGCTCCGATATCAGATATTGTATTACGTGATATCCATATTCAGGGAGGAAAGCAGAAATGCATCTTTGAAGATTGTGAACGCATTACGATGGATGATGTGATTGTCAATGGTGAGGAATTAAAACTTAAATAAATGAAACGGATACTTTTCACAATGCTGCTTGCCGCATCCCTTTCGGCAGAGGCGCAAACACAAAGATATGAGACGGAATTTGCCCGTCCCTTAAATGAAGTTCTGACGGATATTCAAAACCGTTTTGGAGTCCGCTTGAAATACGATATTGATACAGTAGGCAAAGTATTGTCTTACGCTGATTTCCGTATTCGTCCTTATTCAGTGGAAGAGTCGCTGACAAATGTACTTGCACCTTTTGACTACAAGTTTGTCAAGCAGAAGGGAAATATGTATAAGTTGAAAGCTTACGAATATCCCCGTCGGACGGATGAGGATGGGGAAAAGATGTTGGCGTATCTGAACACCCTTTATGCTGATAAGCAAACATTCGGATTGCGTGCGGATTCTTTGAAGAAAGAAGTCCGTCAGCGTTTGGGCATTGATGCTATGTTGGCCCAATGTGTTAAGTCGGAGGCTATTCTCTCGAAAATACGAAAGTTTGATGGCTATACTGTACAGAACTTTGCACTTGAAACACTTCCCGGATTGTATGTCTGCGGCTCTATTTACACCCCTCAATCAAAAGGGAAGCATGCACTGATTATATGCCCGAACGGACATTTCGGCGGTGGACGTTATCGTGAGGATCAGCAACAGCGCATGGGCACTTTGGCCCGTATGGGAGCTATTTGTGTGGATTATGACTTATTCGGATGGGGAGAATCTATATTACAGGTTGGCAGTGCGGCGCATCGTAGCAGTGCGGCGCATACTATTCAGGCGATGAATGGTTTGCTGATTCTTGATTATATGCTTGCTTCCCGGAAAGATATTGATACCGGTCGTATCGGAGCGAATGGTGGTTCCGGTGGTGGTACACATACAGTGTTACTAAGTGTATTGGATGATCGTTTTACGGCTTCTGCTCCGGTAGTGAGCCTGGCTTCCCATTTCGACGGGGGATGTCCCTGCGAAAGTGGCATGCCTATTCAGCTCTCGGCAGGAGGCACTTGTAACGCAGAATTGGCTGCGACATTTGCTCCGCTTCCACAACTGATTGTTTCTGATGGCGGAGATTGGACAGCCAGTGTTCCTACGTTAGAATTTCCTTATCTGCAACGTATTTATGGTTTCTACCATGCAAAGGATAAGGTTACAAATGTACACCTTCCCAATGAGAAACACGATTTTGGCCCGAATAAACGAAATGCTGTTTATGATTTTTTTGCCGATGTGTTTCATTTGGACAAGAAGAAACTGGATGAAAGTAAAGTTACTATTGAACCCGAAGCTGCCATGTATAGTTTTGGAGAGAAGGGAGAGCTATTACCGGAGGGCGCCATTCGTTCTTTCGATAAAGTAGCAGCTTATTTTGACAAGAAAGTATTTGCCAGACTAAACTCGGATACTTCTCTTGAAAAGAAAGCGATGGACTGGGTAGCCTCACTGAACCTGAATGACGAGAGTAAAGCCTGATTTGCAATTACTACTATTTACAATCATCTGCGTAAGGTTCGCGATTGGCACAATGACCATCCTTATACCACGATTCCTGCCGGCATCAATCCGTTGACAGGCAAACTATTGAGTAAACTTGACCGTGAAATGATTGCTGACTCTGCTATGCCGAAAGAGATACATGAAAAGTTGATGAAAGACTTGCGCAGGGTATTGACAGAAGAACAGGTGGAACAGATCCTTGATAAATATACTGTTGGAAAAGTTGCATTCACTCTAAAAGGATATCAGGCTATTGTACCTGATATGACGGAAGAAGAAACAGCATTTGTCCTGGAACAACTGAAGCTGGCTCGTGAGCAGGCTATTGACTACAAGAACATGAAACAGATTTCTGCTATCTTCGAAATCTATAAAACTAAATGCGAACAGTATTTTAACGAACATGGGCGTAACTGGCGCCAGATGTTTAAGGATTATGTGAATAAAAGGAACGCAGAGAAAAAGGCACAGGGAAAGAAATAAACCTTAGTTAGGAATAAGAGATAATCATATAATGTACATTAAGAGCGGCAATACCTTTGGAAAAAGAGGATTGCTGCTCTTGGTGTATCATACATTATGTGAAAAATAGAGTTAGCCGGACATCTTTTTCGCAGGAAATGTGTTAATTTGTAGACAACTAACAGAAACGTATAGTATATGAATAAGCAAAAAGTCGCATTAGTACTTTCTATGGGTGGTGCACGGGGTATTGCACATATTGGAGCCATCGAAGAATTGCTCCGTCATAATTATGAGATAACTTCTATTGCAGGAAGTTCAATGGGAGCGATGGTAGGAGCGATGTATGCTTCGGGAAAGATGGAGGAGTGTAAAGAATGGTTGTATAGCTGGGATAAGCGTAAAATGTGGGAACTGGCCGACTTAACCTTAAGTCGGGACGGGCTGGTAAAAGGTGACCGCTTCATTAAAGAATTAAAACAGATCATTCCGGATATGAATATCGAAGACCTGCCGATTCCTTATGTGGCAATGGCTACGGATATTGTATGTGATCAGGAAGTAAGGTTTGACAGAGGAAGTCTGCATGAGGCCATCCGGGCATCCATTTCTATTCCGATGGTTTTCCGTCCGTTGCGGAAAGATGGTATGGTATTGATTGACGGGGGAATTTTAAATCCTCTTCCGCTGAAGCATGTGCAGCGTACTGAAGGGGACATCCTGATTGCAGTGGATGTAAATGCCCCGATTGATTGTGGCAAGAAAAAGAAGATGAGTCCTTACAATCTATTGACAGAATCCTCAAGAATGATGATGCAACAAATCACCCGTTACCAGATAGATCGTTGTCAACCTGATATTTTGATTGAGATGTCCGGCAATGCTTATGATATGCTTGCATTCAATCACGCAGCTTCTATTGTGAAAACCGGGGTTGAAGTTACCAAAAGTGCATTGGATGGAATCGGTAGAAAGGAGTCATAAGCCTTTATCTATTCTGTATATATCATCTTTTTAGTCATTCCTCCGTCAATAGTGATATTCTCGCCATTGATAAAGTCGTTCTCATCCTGACAAAGGAATAGGCACATACGTGCAATATCTTCGGGTTTGCCTACCCGCTTAGAGGGATGCTGCATATGGTCTTCCGGTCGGAGTTGATCATAATTTTGTGTTTGTATCCATCCCGGAGCAATGGAATTTACAGTAATATTCCATTCTGACAGTGATGTTGCCAATGCATGTGTAAGCGAATAAATGCCACCTTTTGAGGCAGCATAGCCTTCACTTCCCGATTCGCTCATCAGATATCTTGTAGAGCAAATATTGATAATTCTTCCATATACATTAGGAGTGGACAGACCTTTACGATGGATAGCGAGTGCACGTGAGGTGATGAAAACCGGACGCAGATTGATAGACAGGATTTTGTCGAAATCTTCCACGCTTGTTTCTGTGATAGGAGAGAACTTGCTGATACCTACGTTGTTGACTATAATATCGATATCTCCCCATTCTTTCAGAATATGTTGCATACAACTTTCAAGTGCATCTTTATCACTGACATCGACCGGATAGAATGTAGCTCCGCTATTTTGAGCTGTTTGTTGTCCTGCTACTTCGTTAATATCACAGAAAGCGACTTGATGCCCGGCTTGGCAGAAAGATGCTACGATAGCCTTGCCGATACCTTCAGCTCCGCCTGTAACGAACACCCTTCTTTTCAAGCAGTTCGGCTTTGAAGTAATTACAGTCGGTTGTTCTGATTTTATCTGGTTAGTTGATGGCGATTTCTTTTTACCATATTTTTGCGCTTGTTTCCAAGCTGCTTTTCTCGCCTCGTATTGCTCTTGCTGTCTTTCTATATAATTGTCTGCCATGAGTTCTTCATTTTTAAATCTGAGGAACAAAAATAATATATTTATTCGAAAAGGCAAAATTACTCAAGAGTCATTATAATGGCTGCTGAAAATCAGTGCTTTGAAGAAAAATGAGCAACTTTTAACCTTAAAGCTAAGCATAATAATATCCCTTGCTTGGGTTGGTGTTATATTATGAATATGAATAAGTAATTCCCCAATAATCTAGAACATTGATGTTTACATTATCATTGATCATGAATTTGATAACTTTATAACGCCGGACTTCTGAGGAAATAAACCTTATAATGATCTGTTTTTTTTATATTATCTAGAGATTTCTATTGGCAGGTAATTAAAATATGAGACTTTTTTACTTGCATATAGTGTTAAAAATATCAAACTGTTAGTGGTTATGAATAATGTTAAACGTCTTAAAAACAGTTCTAGCTTCTGATATCGAGAGGAATTTCATATTAGGTAGTACTCTTTATAATGACCATGCAAAGAACATGTCGGATAAGAATTCTACCCGTGTCATCTTGACTTTTTAATAATATATAGAAAAAAGAGTATGAAAAAGAATTTGAAGTATTTGTTGTTGCTCTCGTTATTATCCTTCATGGCTTGCAATGGTGATGAAAAAATAGATTCGGGTATGGTGCAGCAAGACGGTGAAGCATTGCAACTGAATGTTCGTGTTGGTGATTTTGCTATTAACGATATCTCCAATATTCGTGTCACGGATAGCGGAAGTGCAACCACTTTCGAAAATGGGGATCGTATCGGTGTCATTGTGCTGGATGCAGATAATAATGTACTATCCGACAACATACCTTACAAATATGATGGTAGCATTTGGAGCTTCGACAGCAGCAATGGTGAAGGAAAAACAGCCATATACTACGACAATAAAGCCACGGTTTACTTTGCCTACTTTCCGTATAGTAAGGAAGCGGATAATGTGATTAACATAGATGGTCTAAAAAGAATATTCTTACCGGAGGGTGATCAACGCAGCAAGGATGCCTACCGTGCTTCCGATTTGTTGGTATGGAGTGACACGAGTGGTAGACCGCTAAAAAAATTAGATATACTATTTGAACATGCTTATTCCTTACTTTCGTTGTCTCCTTCCATAAAATGCAAAATTAATGGAAGGAGGGACTTTACTTATGTTCCTTCTTCCATTAGTGATGTGAGTTTCAATATCGGAACTGAGTCTCTTTTCCCTTACCAGGTGAATGACGGCAGTTATCAGGTAATTATTTCTCCGAAAAGGGCAAAGGTTCATTGGCTTTATGAATATAACAAAGAGATGTATAGTGGTGCGATGCCCTATACAGATTTATCTGCCAATACCTGTTATACATTTACCCCGATTTTAAAAGATATAGGTGATTATACATTGGATAAAGTTCAAATGGGCGATTTTTATTGCAAGGATGAAAGTAATAACGGCTATTTGATTCCCGGCGATGTTACTGCTCTTTCCGCAGATATGGACTGCTTGGGTATCGTTCTGAAGTCGGGTAAAGACAGTGGAGGCGAATGGGTAGATTATTGTAAATACAAACAGAAAGATGGTATAACAGAGATGCATACCGTGCATGGTTACGTTCTTGCGCTTTATGATGCCAATGGAGGAAATGCTTGTACATGGGGGCTTTGGAGTCTTGCTGCTATAGACAGCGGTGAGCCGAGTATCGGTTTCTACGGTTATAAGAATACACAAAGAATTATTTCGTTTGCAGAAAGTGAGAATAGAACTTTAAAGGATGTTTTTCCCACTGTCTATTGGATAACGGATGGTACGGAAGGCTATGAATATAGTTATCCTGCCCCTGCGAATAGTAGTGGCTGGTTTTTACCCTCGCTAGGTCAATGTTGGTATTGGATGTACAATAAGGCTAATCTTTTATCCGCTATCAAGAAAGCTACTGGGGATAATGACTATGGGTGGAAATTGGGGTATTGGTCAAGTTCGGAGGACGGCTACGATCCGTTTCTCAACGCATACTATGCCGACACCTACGTCGGTGCCATGGATTGGGACTATAAGATCAGCAAACTTTATGTCCGTGCGTGTCTTGTTTTTTGATTTGTGGTGTATGCTATTTATTCGGTAAAGGAATATTGATAAACCTGTAAATAATAAAAATACCGCGCTGACACGATAATTGTCAGTGCGGTATAATTATAACAGAGAATCTGTTTTTTTATTCAGCTACTACTTAAGCTTTGACGGATCTATTTCCGCATACTTAATCCGTTGGCGACGCCAAGTATAAATCGCATGTAACTTGCCGTCTTTACCTTGAATAATACTTGGATAGGAATATTGGCTGATAGGACTATCTTCCAGTGTAAGGACAGGTTTCCAATGAATGCCATCCTCTGAAATGGCAACACATAGTGGAGTACGAGGTCCTTTCGGTGTACCGGGCTGTGTTGAGAAATTGTTGTAAATGAGTATGTGACGTCCGTCACTCATCGTTACAGCATCTGTTCCGGAATTATTGTTCGGGACATTGCTCAATGTCACTTTATTCCATGTTTCACCATTGTCGCTACTCCAGGCTGTTGCCAATAATGCATTACGTGTACGGCAAAGTACTTGTAATCTTCCATCCTTATGTTTTAGAATACTGGGTTGGATGGCGAGAATCGGCTGTGCACCTTTCCCTTGGATAGCTTCTCCTGCCTCTTGGTCATCTACGTTAATACCACCTTTTTTACGATTCTGAGTCGGAACAGACAACTCTGCCGGTACTGATTCCGTCGTTTTCCAAGTTTTACCTTTATCATCCGAATATTCAAAATGGATGCGCCATCCTCCTTTTCCTTCCCTGCTTGATGGACAGATGATACGCCCATTGATGTATTCGGGTTTGTTCTTGATAGGACCTAAAAATCCTTGGGGGAGTGCTTCACGCTTGCTCCATGTTTTACCTCCGTCTTTGGAACGAACCAACCATCCGGTCCAGTCGGCTACACTTAATCCTATTTTATAGAATAAGATCAAGTCACCTCCGGGTATTTGGAATAATACTGGGTTCCAGCATGCTTTTCTGCGGGCTGTCAGTTTCCCTTTTGTGTCCTTTACAGGTGTGCAGGCAGTGTCGATGCCTGCAATCTCAGCATTAGGATCATTGAGTGCAAACACACCGTCAGCTGCAAGTTTGGGAGCTGTCCATTCTTTTGCCCCTTTGGCTTTGCGGCATACCCAGATGCAACAATCCGGATTACGTTCTTTGGTACCACCGAAGAAAGAAGCTACCAAGTCACCGTTTTTCAACTCCACAATGGTTGCCCCGTGACATTCGGGGAAAGAAGCTTTTTCATATAGAAATTCATCACTGATGATGGCGGCGTTCCGTGTTGGTATATCTACGCTGAAATGATATTTGCCGGAACCTATTTTTTCTTTTCGTCCATCCGGCAGGTGCACTTCTCCTGTTGTATTGGCAGGAAGTTCGATATCCCATTCCAGATGCATGGGAGTCTTTTTCCATTGGCTGGTAATCTTTCCATAGATACTCATATAAGAAGCATCCACGTTACTCAATTCCTGAATTTCAAAAGCAGGCTGGAAAACAATATGTTTATAGCCGGATTTCCAACGGTCGGCACGGATACCAGCCAGATTATTGAAGCACCAGGGAAGTAGGTCGCCTAAGAGCATCACGTGGTTTCCACTGTTCATACCTGGATTTGCAGTATCACCGTTCCAAAGCTCCCAGATGGTAGTGGCACCTTGTGCAGCCATATACCCCCACGAAGGATATGTATCATTGGTGGCTAAGAGATATGCTACATCTGCATGCCCCCTACGGCTCAATTCACGCATTAGCCATTGTGTACCGATTACTCCGGTACTGATATGTCCTTTATTCGTTGTAATAATGGTCGTAACGGCATTCTTGGCCACTTCCTTAATGTATGGCTTGGGCACAAGACCGAAGGCTAACGGTAAAATATTCGCTGTTACAGTATTATTGCCATAGAAAATACTATCCGGATACAATGTATGACCGGGTACGAGCGATGTTCCTTCCTTCGCATGAAGAAAACGCGCATTAAACGCATCTTTCATTTTATGTTCCAGGTCTTCCCACTCTTTAGCGTCGGCTGTTAACCCTTGAATGCTGGCAAAACGATGCATTAATTGCAATACTTTCAGGTAATAAGCGGTAGCTATCAGTGCACCATCCGTTTTGCGGGCAGGATCTTGGCTATGAATCATTTCTAACGATTCGGGAGGAACGCACCAGTCACCATATTTGTCTTTGGTTATAATGTAATCCTTTGTCATATAATACTCACGGATATGAGATACCCATTTTTTGATAGCAGGATAATTATCTTCTATCGGGCGTTTGTCTCCATAGTTGGTAAAGAGCATATCGCAGACCAAGGGTAGGGTAGCGGGCCAGGTCACATTATCCGAATAGTAATTCCAAAAAGCCGGAGCTACATCGGGGATGCATCCGTCTTCGCGCTGTGCTTCGCGGATATCACGTGCCCATTTGTTGTACATCGCATGATTGTCGAAGAACATGCTTTCACCCCAGCAACCCATTGCATGATCGCCTAGCCAAGGCTGGCGTTCGTTACGTTGCGGGCAGTCTACCGGCATCCCTTTATAATTGCTCCGGATGCCCCAGAATGCGTTGCGTATGATCTGATTTAATGTCTCGTCTGAACAGGAGAAAGAACCGACATGATCCATTTCGTCTTCTACGACTTCCACAGTGAAATCTTCTACTTTTGCATCGGGATACCCACTGATTTCCACATAGCGGAAACCATGATACACAAAACTGGGAGCCCAGGTTGCACCTTGCGGTTCATGTCCGCTAACTACATATATATCCGTACAATGCGCATCGCGCAGATTCTTCGTAAAGATTTCCCCATTTGATTCTAAACGCTCTGCGAAATGAAGGCGAATACTGTCGCCTGCCTGACCTTTGATACGGAAGCGTACCCATCCTGCCAGATTTTGGCCGGTATCCATAATGTATTTATCACCAAGTTTCTTGATAGAAAGCGGCTTTAGAGTTTCCGTTACTTTCATGCCCGGTATCATCTGTGCACGTAATGTTCCACTGGGAATGCTGACGCGTTGGGCAGGTGTCCACCCCTTATCATCGTATCCTGTCAACGTCCAGTTTCCCAATTCTTTGCGTGCGTCATATTCTTCGCCATCATACTCGTTGTTGCTGCGGACCGGTCCTTCAGTCGTTAATTTCCAAGAGATGTCCGAGACGATTGTTTCTTTGTTTCCATCCGTATACTCTACAATCAGATTCAGGCGAAGCTTCGGATAGCCGAAAGTAGGTATTTTATACGGTTTGTAATTCTGGCGCATGGTATAAAAACGACCGTTGCCTAAGGTTACTCCGATTGCATTTTCTTTCTGAAGCTGAGACGTGACATCATAAGTATTATATAGAATTGTTTTCCGGTAATCGGTAGGGACAGGTGCCAGCACTTGGTCACCAATACGTTGTCCGTTGATGAATAACTCATACAGCCCCATTCCGGCAACGTGCACCATGGCTCGTTTCACCTCTTTCTTCAATGCAAATTCTTTGCGAAGATAACGGGCTGCCAAGCGGCTCCATTGAGTTTCACTATCGCCCGGAGCTGCCCGGTCCAGACCAATCCATTGGCCTCTCCAGTCTGCTTCATTGAATAACCCCATGCTCCAGAAAGCCGGGTTACTCCAGTTCGCTTCTCCTTTATTGGTATATACTTTTACTTTCCAGTAATAGGGAGCATTGCACTTCAGTGGTTCTCCCTGATAGGTAATCCATTGGGAAGCATCCGTTTCTATTTTTCCGGAATCCCACATATCTCCTTTTCCTTGTGCCAATAGCTCCGGGGAAGATGCAACAAGAATGTGATACGCAGTTTGCATCACATTCTGTTCATCCGACTCGATACGCCAACCCAGTCGGGGCTGGCGTGTATCGATGCCTAATGGATTCTTTAGCTGCTCTGTCCGCAGGTTGGTTACGTCTATGGCTGCACGTAATGAACCTGCTCCAAGAAGCAGTAAAGAAAATAATAATAGTTGTATTTTCTTATTCATGAGTGTAAATTAGATAAAGAGAGTGATTACTAATTAGACTCCGGCACCTTGGCGGTCCGGAAGTTCTGTCCAATCCTTATTCACATAGTCTTTACTACTGTCTACTACAATAAGGATATGATCGTTTCCGCTGCTGTAACCGCTGTCATGCTGGAACTTGTGCACACCGTTATCAAACTCACCGATGTATTTCAGTTTGCCATCTTTGGTAGTGTACCACCAGGCATTCTTTTTAGCACCACTAATTTTGCTGAAATCAACTTCCATCGGACGTCCGGTATAGTTATATACCATCAGATAATCATTACCGCGTGTCGCAATGGCACGGTCATACCGTTCACCGTTTTGTCCGGCAATGATAGATTGATCCGGTACGCGTTCGAAGAATGGGAAAGTCAGCATCAGATTCTTCAGATACTTCATTTGATTGTATCCGGGATCATTCAAAGCATCATACCAAGGTTTCTTAGCACCATAAGCACCGCCTACACCCGGTTTGATAAATTGCATAATAGAATTGTGACCATAGGTATGTCCGAAAGAACCGGCAAATACAGACCAATAAGCATATCGACGTACATCATAATCTTTCCATAATAATTCATTCTCGTCATGCAGGCCGTGAGGTATTTCCTCGTAGATGGGTTCACCGTCTATGACAGGTTTCATGGGTTTCATAGCCATACTGCGTTCTACAAAGCGCCAGTTGTCTTCTTCCGTATTTTCTTCAATAGGATAGTCGCCGTCGCCGAAACGTTGCCCATAACGGCGGTGTCCGCTTTGGAACATATTGAAATCCAGCCAGGGAGCATTGTTGAACCAAGTTGCAGAAGTCGTTCTGCCACGTGGATGGAATGTCATCAGATGATTTTTATCAATTGCCTTGATGGAGGTTGCCAAGGCTTCCCATTCGGCAGTTTTCACATCACCACGGATATCACCGCCGATAAACCAGATAATATTAGGCTCATCTTTATAACGTTCCGCCAAGAACTTACCATAAGCTTTTGCCTGATCTACATTCATTTCACCATGACTTACCGGACTTCCCCAGATGCAGACCATGCCGATATAAAGACCTTTCTTTGCTGCGGTACGGATAATGTAATCCATATGATCCCAATAACCATATACACCTTTCTGATTGATATTCTTGAAGTTGTAGCCGTCAGTCATTGAATACTGTCCGTAGATATTCATAGACGGGACATTATTCAATGTCTGAACCTGAATCACGTTATATCCGCGGCGTTTGCATTGTTCCAGATAATATTCGGCTTCGTCACGATTCAGACGTTCAGGCAGCAGCCAGCCGGTTTCTCCCAGCCAGAAGAAAGGAGTGCCGTTTTCGTGTTTCAGATAACGTCCTTCTTCAGAAATGACGAGTTTGCCGTTGCTCCATGGGATATACGTCTTTTGTGTTTTCTTTTGTGCTGCGGCAGAGGTTGCCAATGTCAACAGCAGCAATAAGAGAGGAAGAATCTTAAATTTTCTCATTGTATTTTATCGTTTTTGGAGTTCATATCTTTACATTTATTTGTCTGTCATTTTCTCATACTCGATGGCTGCCAGAATAAATGATCCTACTGATTTCGGGTCATTCTCTATAACCGGTTCGCTGATATAATATTCGAATGAACCGTCACGGTATCTTTTGGAGTCTCCGCCCAGTCCGGCTACCGCACAACAATTCGTAATGGTATAGCTGCCGTCTTCTTCAAGACGGGTAAATGTCTTGACCATTCCATCAAAAGCTTTGCGGGTAGGTTGGATGTAGTCCTTGCCGATATATCCCTTATTGACAGCTTTGGCAAGTGTATAGATAAATAAGGCGGTTGCCGAAGATTCCAGGTAATTTCCTTCACGCGCTCCCTGATCAGTTACCTGATACCAGGTGCCGGACTGAGGATCCTGATATTTCACTAAAGTCTTTGCCAATCCCTGAAGAATCTGCATTACGCTGTCTCGTCCGGTCGTTTCCTGGGGGAGATAATCCAGTACGTCTACCAAGGCTGCTCCATACCATCCGATACTGCGGCTCCAGAAATTAGGAGAACAACCGGTTTCGGGATTTGCCCATTTCTGTTCGCGGCTTTCATCCCACCCGTGATAGTAAAGTCCTGTGGTGGGGTCGTAAGTTTTGCGTGCTATCAGAAGAATCTGTTTCATAGCTTCATCGTATAGTGCCGGTTCCTGGAAAGTACTGCCATACTGTACCAAGTAAGGAGAAGCCATGAAGATGCCATCCAGCCACATCTGATGAGGATATCTTAGCTTATGCCAGAATCCTCCTTCACTTGTGCGGGGTTGTTCTGCCATCTGTTTACGTAGGGTATCCATAGCTATTTTATAGCGTTCATCTCCTGATTGTGCATAAAGATCAAAAAGAATCTTGCCGCCATTGACGTTATCAATGTTGAATGAAAGATATTTCATCGTTTTAATATGGCCGTCCGTATCGATCAGACTGTCTGCATAGATTTTGGCATATTCATAGTAAGTGCTGTCTCCGGTATGTTTCCATTCTTCCAGCATAGACTTTACAACAAGTCCGTGGGTATATCCCCAACGGGGTACTTTTGCTTTTTCAATCATCCAGGGTTCGGGAAAACGTTTCATCTCAGAGCGTGCCATACGTTCGCTCCATTTTTCTGTTTCTGCTTTCTGAGGTGCTGTGCAGGCGATGAAGCAGACAGCTCCGCAAGCAACAATCAGTTTTAACAAGTTTCTGTTCATATAGGTAGAGTTATTATTTTCCAATCAATATATATTCTTGCCCTGCTTTGGTAGGCAGGTCATACAAGTAAGTCCTTGCAATTTCCACTTTATTCAGGCTGGCTTTTTCATTCACCAATGGCTGGGGAATCGTGGGGACTGCATAGAGAGGGTTCGGGTTCTCTCCTTTGGCACGTTTCAAGCCCTTTCCGGTCAGCGGGTTGAGTGAACGTAGACGGCAGTTACCACCTTTATGAGATTTCACGACCAGGCGATTTACTTTTCCATTCTTCCAGCTTAAATCAAGTTCGAAACCTCCACGGGCAATGATACCTGTGACAGAACCGTCCTTCCAGAGAGTCGGAAGTGCCGGAAGCAGGTAAATAAAGCCATCGTAACTTTGCATCAGCATTTCGGCTATACCTGCAGCACAACCGAAGTTTCCGTCGATTTGGAAAGGCGGGTGGGCATCGAACAGGTTAGGGTAGGTACCTCCTTTTTTCTTTTCGTTACGTACCAAAGTCAATTGGTCGGTTATCAGTTTGTAGGCATGGTCACCATCAAGGAGGCGTGCCCACAGGCAAACCTTCCATCCCATGCTCCATCCGGTGGACGGATCTCCACGGTGAATCAGAGAAGTGCGTGCAGCGTCAAATAGTTCCGGAGTGCGGTAAGGGGAAATCTGGTTGCTGGGGAATAATCCATATAGATGGGATACGTGGCGGTGTACATCGTTCGGATCATCCCAGTCGAACATCCATTCCTGCAATTGTCCCCAATGTCCTACCTGCATAGGAGCCATTTCTTTGAGGCGTTGTTCCAGATGAGCGGCAAATTCTTTGTCCGTATCCAAAATTCGGGAAGCTGAAATAATAGCTGTCCAAAGGTCGAATATCAACTGATTGTCCATCGTGCATCCGGCGGCTGTAGTTGCTTTGCCATCGCTGCCGGAATGTACATTTTCGGGTGAGTTGCTCGGGCAGACTACCAGCCAGTTGTGTACAGGTTCTTTTACCATAATCTCGTCAAAGAACAGTCCGGATCCTTTCAATATCGGATAAACGGAACGCAGGAACTCTGTGTCTCCGGTGTACAGATATCGTTCCCATAGATGACGGCACAACCATGCACCGCCGCTCGGCCACATACCCGAAGGGGCTTTGTCCAGTGCTCCTGTGATACGCCATATATCCGTGTTATGATGTAATACCCATCCGTTGGCTCCATACATGATTCTTGCCGTTTCCTTTCCGCTTTCGCTCACCTCTTTTATCAGCCGGAAAAGTGGCTCGTTCAAGTCGCTTAAATTAGTCACTTCTGATGGCCAATAATTCATTTCCAGATTGATATTACAGGTATATTTGCTATCCCAGGAAGGGAAAAGTTTATCATTCCAGATACCCTGCAAGTTAGCGGGTTGTCCACCCGGTTGTGACGAACAGATTAACAGATAACGGCCGAACTGGAAGTAAGTGGCAACCAGATGCGCGTCATGTGTGTCCTTAAAATTCTCTACACGCTTGTCGGTTGTCACATTTTTATATTGGTCTTCCCCTAAATCCAGAGATACTCTGGTCAGATATCGACGATAAAATTCTACGTGATTCTTTTTGGCTTCTGCGAATGGATGAACCAGCGCTTCCGACAAATAGCTCTTTGCACGTTCTGTCTGATTGCCTGTGATGTCCAGATAATTATTGAAGTTGGTGGCTATAGACACATAGATTGTGGCTTCGTCAGCTCCTTCTACAGAGAGGACGCCATCGGTACAAGCTATTTTCCCTCCTTGGTTGCGGACGGTCAGCCTTCCCTGAAATTCTACTTTTCCCTTCAGTCCTTCATGCAAGGAAGACACCCCTGAAAGGATTACGCAGTTTCCTTTTTCAGAGTTAATCATTACATCCTGATGAGGGGAGGTGAGCTGTGCGTTGAAGGTAATTTGTCCCGGACGGTTGGCAGTCAGTCGTACCATAACTACCTGATCGGTAAATGAGGTGATCGTTTCACGTTGATATTGCACTCCGTCTACTTCATAACGGACGATGGCACGTGCCGAGTCCAGACTCAGTTCCCGATAATAATCGGAATAGCGGGTATGTCCGGGGAAGGCAATTCTCAGGTCGCCGAAACTCTGATAAGGCATTCCCGAATTTGTTTTTGCCATCACTTTCTCCGTAGCGAGCGTTTGTGCTTCCAGATATTTTCCGGCAAAAACAAGTTCACGTACCTTCGGAATATACTCCAGTGCGTTCGGGTTTGCGTTGTTGTTGGGGCGTCCTGCCCAAATGGTTTCTTCGTTTAGTTGTATTTGTTCTATTCCCGGCGTTCCATATACCATTGCCCCCAGACGCCCGTTTCCCAAGGGTAAAGCTTCGGTCCATACCTGTGCGGGACGGTCATACCATAGCTTATATTCCTGTGCAGATACTTTTTTCTCCTGCGCATGAATACATCCTGCAGAGACCATTACAAACAGATATCCGATTAATCTCTTTTTATTCATTTTCATCTAATCGCTTTTATACTTTTATAGGAGGACGATTAAAAAGGAATTTTGTACCCAATATACAGACAATAAGAAACAGGGATAATCAAAAGTTATCGGGTATAAAAAAAATGAACTTCAATATCTGCTCAAAAAGGTCTTACTTTGCATACGTAAGAGCACTAGGAAGAAGTTATTTCCTGGGTGTGGATTTATTTCTTTAATCTAAAAAACAGATAATTGAAAATGTATAATTTAATCGTTAGACCGTTATTATTTCTCATTGATCCTGAAAAAGTACATCGAATGCTCTTGAACTGGTTAAAAATCTATCGTTATCTGCTTCCGGTTCGTGCCTGCGTAAGAGGACACTATCAAGTGGACGAACCTTTTTCATACGGAAGCCTGCGATTCAAAAACCGGATAGGCTTGTCTGCCGGATTCGATAAAAATGCGGAAACATTTGATGAGTTGGCAGATTTTGGTTTCGGATTTCTGGAAGTGGGGACTGTAACTCCTGATTATCAGCCGGGAAATCCTTCTCCCCGTATCTTCAGACTGGTAGAAGACGAATCACTGATCTCACGTACAGGGTTCAATAATTGCGGTGTCGATGTAGCTCTGGAGCATATCAGAAAATACAGAAAACATTCTTACAGACTCGGAGTAAATATCAATAAGAATCCGCTTTCTGCCGGTGAGCAAATCATCAAAGATTTTGAGTTGGTTTTCACTCGCTTATATGAAAGTGTAGATTATTTTACGCTGAACTGGGGTAGTATAGATAAAGAATCATTTGCTAAAGTTTTAGAAAACCTCACAACATTTCGTCAGGCAGTGAACAAACGGTGCAGTATTTTCATTAAGCTCCCGGCGGATATCGATGAGAAGGCATTGGATCTGGTCATTTCCCTTGCATATAAATATTCCATAGAAGGCTTTATAGCTACGGGGCCGACGATGGACCGCTCAGAATTGCATCATACAAAAACAAAACAGTTGGAAAAGATCGGTAACGGTGGCGTCAGTGGTCGGGGTATCGGAAAGAAATCGCAGAAGGTAGTGCGTTATCTGTCCGGGCACACCGACCACCACTTTCTGATTATCGGGGCAGGAGGAATAATGACAGCAGAGGATGCAGCTGATATGATTTCCCAAGGGGCCGATATGATACAGATTTATTCGGCATTTATCTATTCTGGTCCGTCTGTTGTTCATAAAATAGGGAAGAAACTTAAACATTAATCGATATGAAGAAATTAATTTGTATTAGCTTGTATGAGGACTTATCCATGACGACCTATGATTTGTCGGAAGTGGACAATGTCGAACTGATTGGAATCGTAGAAAATGCTTCCGAAGGAACTTTATTTGTTTTTACTTGTGACAGGCCCAATGGAAGCAGTGTTATTATGTGTCCCGGAGGTGGATTTCTGAAGACTAATCTGGAGAATGAAGGCATTGATTTTGCCGAATGGTTTACGAAGCTGGGAATTACATATATCGTCTTTAAATATAGAATGCCTCATGGTAATCCTGATGTTCCCGAACAAGATATCCGGTTGGCATTGAAGGTTGTGCGAGAAAAGTTTCCAGAGTTTTGTGATAAACTGGGAGTGATGGGGGCTTCTATCGGAGGATATCTGGCAACTTTTTCAGCTACGCTTTTGCCTGATGATGAGAAGCCGGATTTTCAGATATTGATGTATCCGGTAGTCAGTGTCGATGATCGTTTGACACATTTTCCTTGTCGTGAACGAATGTTTGGTCATTCCTATTCACCGGATAAAATGGAGCAGTATTCACCGATTGAGCATATTACTTGCGGTACACCTGCCGCTTTCATTGTAGCAGCTGCAGATGATGCTGTGGTAAGCCCTCTGAATGGTATTATGTATGCTGCCAGACTACAGAAAGCAGATATCCCCATTTCTCTGCACATCTATCCTGCGGGAGGACATGGATTCGGTTATAATGATAGTTTTGTGTATAAGCAAGAGTGGCTTCAGGAGCTTGGAGAATGGTTGGCAAAATTGTAATTCTTTTCTTGTAATTCGAAATATACTTCCTATATTTGTCATTAGAATATTTAATGAAAAGAAATTATGAGAAATTCAAAGGTTACATCTATGTTGGTAGTGCTGATGTTTCTGTTGGTCACAGGAATACAGGCGCAGACCGTTACTCCCAGTAAGAAATATATCACAAAAGAACTGAATAACGTAAGCAACTTCAGTTCAATCAGAGTATTAGGCAGTCCTGATGTTGAGTATCGTCAGAGTAATGGTTCTAAAACGACAGTTTCTATATACGGTTCGGATAATTTGGTAGACTTGTTGGAAGTTTCTACAGTAAATGGAGTATTGCAGGTGAATATCAAAAAAGGTGTCAAGATTCTTAGTGGAGAGCGTCGTTTGAAAGTGATAGCTTCTTCCCCTTCATTGAATCAGGTAAATATTAAAGGTTCGGCAGATGTATATCTGAAAGGTACAATCAAAGGGAATGACTTGAATTTGAATATAGCCGGTTCCGGAGATATCGAAGCGGAGAATCTGCAATATGTTAATATATTTGCTTTGGTAAAAGGAAGCGGGGACATTGATTTGAAAAATGTGAAAGCGACTACTGTGATGTCAGAAGTTAATGGTTCCGGTGATATCAATATGAAAGGTTCTGCACAGAAGGCGACACTGACAGTAAATGGTTCCGGAGATATTAGTGCTGAAAAACTGGCTGCAACTAATGTCGTTGCTACAGTTGCCGGTTCGGGTGATATAGTATGCTACGCTTCCAGACAGTTGGATGCAAGAGTTAGTGGTAGCGGTGATATTGAATATAAAGGAAGCCCTTCAGTTGTAAATAAACAAGGTAAGAAGAATTCGATTACTAGCAAGTAAAAGGATACCTTATTATAGTAAGTGGGCAAATATGTGACAGATAGCATGTTTGCCCGTTTTTGTTTGTGCATTTATTAGTGTCTTATCTGAATATATGCAACGATAAAATGTTAAAAATGCGGCTAATTAAGATACAATTAACCTGCAATTCTGTTTTAATTCATATGGACTTATATCCACATCTGATATTATAGTACATTATGGAAGATTATTTAATTAAGCCAATCAGTATATGAACTTAGATGAAGTTTTAAATTACCGTCGCTCTGTACGAGTGTATGATAAAGAAAAGAAAATAGATACAGAGAGAGTGAAACATTGTCTGGAACTGGCAACTCTGGCTCCTAATAGTTCGGATATGCAACTGTGGGAGTTTTATCACATCACACAGCCCGAATTAATGGCAAAAGTTTCAAGAGCTTGCCTTGATCAGAAAGCAACTTCTACGGCTTCGCAGATTGTTGTTTTCGTGACACGTCGTGACTTGTATCGGAAACGGGCGAAGTTCGTCCTTGATTTTGAGACAGGAAATATCCGGCGGAATAGTCCTGAAGACAGGCAGGAAAAACGTATTAAAGACAGAAAACTATATTACGGGATACTGATGCCGTTTGTCTATGCCCGTTTCTGTGGTCTTTTAGGACTTTTCAGAATGTTGTTAGCTAATATTATCAGCATTTTCCGTCCTATGATGCTCGAAGTATCCGAAGGTGATGTGCGTGTGGTAGTACATAAATCCTGTGCACTTGCTGCCCAGACATTTATGATTGCTATGGCAAATGAAGGATATGATACCTGCCCTTTGGAAGGCTTGGATAGCCGGAGGCTTAAAAGGTTGCTTAAGTTACCTCATGGTGCCGAAATAAATATGGTGGTTTCTTGCGGAATACGAAATGGAAATAAAGGTATTTGGGGGGAACGCTGCAGAGTGCCGTTTGAGAAGGTTTATCGTAGAATTTAAATTAGTTCAACAGACGGAGGATAATACTAAACGGTCTTTATTAAATAATCAGATCTGCGGAGATACGTTTTGGCATACCTCCGTTTTTTGTTTTATAATCTGCCCGAGTATAGAGGCGAATATGCTTGTCAGCTTGATTTAATTGAATTTTAATAAATGAAATTTATTTTTTCGTAATTGTACAAATAACACAAAATAATGTTCACTGTGGGCTTCATTTGCTATATTCCGCAACAAAACTTGCTTAGAGTCATAGTATTAGTCACCTTTCGAAACATTTATTGTTTGTATCCGTCATGAATGGAGTTTGGCTAGTCCCCAAATATACGGATATTTGTGAAGTGAGATTTCACTATCAAAAGTATTGGTCCTTTCGGACCGGCCGCCTGTGAAGGTAGCTCTATTGTTTGTTTTGTTTGTGTTTGGTGCATCTTTTTTCAAGCGAGAAAGAAGATGCACTATTAATTTATACCACCTAATTGTCGGATATGGGCTGAAAATTTGCCTATGAAACGAAGAAAGCATACATTTGAAGAAAAAAAGAAGATGGGTGAGAAAGCGTCGATGTGGAACTTATGGCATGGCTGTCACAAATGGAGTGAGGGCTGTCGCCATTGCTACGTATATCGCACAGATGGCAAATATGGAAAAGACAGTTCGGTTGTGACAAAGACAGAAAAGTTCGGTTTGCCCTTGCAGAAGAAAAAGAATGGAGAATATAAAATACCTTCAGGGAACTTGGTATATACCTGCTTTACTTCCGATTTTCTTATTGAAGATGCAGATAGATGGCGTGCTGAAGCATGGGAAATGATGCGGATACGGCAGGACCTTCACTTTATGTTCATAACGAAGCGGATAGAGAGACTGCAGCAGTGTTTGCCACCGGACTGGGGAGATGGGTATGACAATGTGACGATTTGTTGTACCATGGAGAATCAGGACAGAGTAGATTATCGCCTGCCTATTTATAGAGAAAGTCCTATTAAACATAAAATTATTATCTGTGAACCTCTTCTTAGTTCGATTGATTTCAGAGGAGAGTTGGAAGGATGGGTAGAGCAGGTAGTAGCCGGAGGAGAGTCCGGGAAAGAAGCTCGCGTATGCAATTATGATTGGATATTGGACATTCGCCGCCAATGTGTGGAAGCGAATGTCGGTTTTTGGTTTAAACAGACGGGAAGTTATTTGTTGAAAGACGGACATGAATATAAAGTTGCCCGACAGTTCCAACATTCGCAGGCGAGGAAAGCGGAACTGAATTATACTCCTAAGAAATAACGGAAAAACATATATAAATAAAGGAATACGAAGGTTGCCGGACAGCCTTCGTTTTTTGTTTTATTGAGTACAAAATATGAATAATCACGTCTCTCTTTAAAGAGATAGTGTGTAAATTTTAAAAATATTCATATTAAATGAAACAGATAAAGCTGTTATTTCTTCTAGCTTCCGCCTCCGTCACGGGAGTATTTGCACAAAGCAATGGATTGACGGACATGAGTCAAAGCCGTTATGCCAAAATGGCGAACACCGGAATAAATGCCGTACATTGGACCAATGGATTTTGGGGAGAACGTTTTAATGTATTTAGCGGGACTTCCCTGCAGAGCATGTGGAATACCTGGAATACGCCGGAAGTTTCTCATGGTTTCCGTAATTTTGAGATTGCTGCCGGTGTATGCAAAGGAGAACATTGGGGACCTCCATTTCATGATGGAGACATGTATAAGTGGATGGAAGGGGTTGCTTCTGTGTATGCAGTCAATAAAGATCCGGAACTGGACAAGTTAATGGATAACTTTATTGCTTGCGTCGTAAAAGCCCAACGTGCAGACGGTTATATACATACACCGGTTGTTATAGAAGAACTAAACAAAGGGATCGACAGTCATACGCTGGCAGATTCTCAGCAACAGACTGTGATTGGTACGAAGGTAGGTGCAGAGGATGAGAAAGGAGCTTTTGCCAATCGATTGAATTTTGAAACTTATAATCTGGGGCATTTGATGATGGCAGGTATCGTCCACCGTCGTGCTACCGGAAAAACGACTCTTTTCGATGCAGCAGTGAAAGCTACGGATTTCCTTTGCCACTTCTATGAGACAGCTTCTGCTGAATTAGCACGCAATGCTATTTGCCCTTCACACTATATGGGAGTGGTTGAGATGTATCGTGCCACAAAAAATCCCCGTTATCTGGAACTTTCGAAGAATCTGATTAATATTCGCGGTATGGTAGAGAACGGTACGGACGATAATCAGGACCGTATCCCTTTCCGTGATCAGTATCGTGCAATGGGACATGCCGTACGTGCCAATTATCTTTATGCAGGCGTAACAGATGTATATGCCGAGACAGGAGAACAACAGTTGATGAAAAACCTGACTAGCATCTGGAATGACATTGTCACTCGGAAAATGTATGTGACCGGAGCCTGCGGAGCCCTCTATGACGGAACTTCTCCTGATGGTACCTGCTATGAACCGGATAGTATACAGAAAGTGCACCAAAGTTACGGTCGTCCCTATCAGTTGCCAAACAGCACGGCACATAATGAAACATGTGCTAATATTGGTAATATGCTTTTCAACTGGCGTATGTTGGAAGTAACCGGAGATGCAAAATATGCAGAACTGGTAGAGACTTGTCTTTATAATAGTGTATTGAGTGGCATCAGTCTGGACGGAAAGAGATATTTCTATACGAATCCCCTCCGTATTAGCGCCGATCTGCCTTATACACTTCGTTGGCCGAAAGAACGGACAGAATACATTAGCTGTTTCTGTTGTCCTCCGAATACATTGCGTACTCTTTGTCAGGCACAGAATTATGCTTATACATTAAATGATGAAGGTATCTATTGCAACTTGTATGGCGCAAATACATTGACAACCCACTGGAAGGATAAAGGTGAGATTGTCTTGACACAAGAAACGGATTATCCCTGGGATGGTAATGTACGCGTGAGATTGAATAAACTGCCTCGTAAAGCCGGAGCTTTCTCTCTTTTCTTCCGTATACCGGAGTGGTGCGAAAAGGCTACATTGACAGTAAATGGCGAGCCGGTGCAGATTGCTGCAAAAGCAAATACATACGCGGAAGTGAACCGTATATGGAAAAAAGGAGATATGGCGGAGTTGACAATGGACATGCCTGTCCGTTTGCTTGAAGCTCATCCTTTAGCAGAGGAAATCCGTAATCAGGTGGTCGTGAAACGTGGTCCGTTGGTATATTGTCTGGAAAGTATGGATATTGCGAACGGAGAGAAGATAGACAATATACTGATTCCCTCAGATATACAACTGACTCCCAGGAAGATTACGATTGAAGGTAGTCCGATAGTAGCGCTTGAAGGAAAAGCCCGCCTGACATCAGAAGAGTCATGGGAAGGAGTACTTTACCGACCGGTCGCCCGTGCCGGGAAAACTGTGGATATCCGTTTGATTCCTTATTATGCATGGGGGAACAGGGGAAAAGGGGAAATGACTGTTTGGATGCCACTAGCAAGATAAAAATATGATTAGAAAGAATGTGATAATAATGGGGGTATTACTAGCCATGAGTTCTACTCTTATGGCCGGCGATATCTGGGTTTCTCCGAAAGTGACCCTGACATCAGCTTTGCGACAGGCACGTGAATGGCGGCGAACCGGTGATGAACGTGCTCAGGGAGGGATCAATATTTATATAGAAGGTGGTACATATACATTTCATGAACCTATTTTTATTCGTCCGGAAGATAGCGGAACAGAGGATTCTCCTACGGTAATTCGTTCCGCTACCGGTGAAAAAGTTGTGTTGAGTGGAGGTGTCCGTATCAATGGCTGGAAAAAACAGGGTAAGTTTTGGGTAGCAGATGTTCCGACATTTAACGGACGTCCGTTAGATTTCCGGCAGATGTGGGTGAACGGAAAGAAAGCTGTCCGTGCCCGTGATGTAGAAGATTTCGAGAAGATGAACCGTATTTGTAGTGTGGACGAGAAGAATGAGATTCTTTATGTCCCTGCCAGTGCAATACGTAAACTGACAGACGGGAAAGGCATTTTACAAGCCAAATATGCCGAAATGGTTCTTCATCAGATGTGGTGCGTGGCAAATCTTCGCATTAGTTCTATCGAAATACAGGGGGACAGTGCTGCCATATGTTTTCATCAACCGGAGAGCCGGATACAGTTTGAACATCCCTGGCCCCGTCCAATGGTTACGACGGACGGACATAATTCCGCTTTCTATCTGGTCAATGCACGTGAATTGTTGGATGTCCCCGGAGAATGGTACCACGATATAGAAAGCCGTAAAGTCTATTATTATCCGCGAACAGGAGAGAAGATGCAATCTGCTGATACGGAGGTGATAGTCCCTGCCGTTGAGACATTGGTGCAGATAGCAGGAACGTTGGATCGTCCGGTTTCGAATATTCGCTTTGAAAACATCACTTTCTCTTATACTACCTGGATGCGTCCTTCCGAAAAAGGTCATGTTCCTCTCCAGACAGGGATGTATCTCACAGACGGTTACCGCATCGAACCGAAGATGCAGCGGAATTATTTGAATCATCCGTTGGATAACCAGGGATGGTTGGGACGACCGGCTGCGGCTGTCCGGGTGGTTGCTGCCAATCAGATTGATTTCGAACGTTGCAGTTTTGAACATTTGGGCTCTACCGGATTGGATTATGAGCAAGCTACACATGGCGGGGTGATTCGTGGATGTCTTTTCCGTGACATTGCCGGAAATGGATTGCTGGTCGGTAGCTTTTCTCCGGCTACTCACGAAACGCATTTACCTTATGATCCTGCCGACCGTCGGGAAGTATGTACACATCAACAGATCGATAATTGCTATTTTACTGAAATTGGCAATGAAGATTGGGGATGCCTTGCCATCGCTGCGGGATATGTCAGCGATATCAATGTGGAACATAATGAGATCTGTGAAGTGCCGTATAGCGGTATCAGCCTCGGGTGGGGATGGACGCAGACGGTGAATTGTATGCGAAATAACAGAGTTCATGCGAATCTGATCCATCATTATGCCAAACATATGTATGATGTGGCAGGAATATATACACTTGGTTCCCAACCCAAAAGTTATGTAACTGAGAATTGTGTTCATAGCATCTATACACCCGGTTATGTGCACGATCCTAACCATTGGTTTTATCTTTATACGGATGAGGGTTCTTCTTTCATCACAGTCCGTGATAATTGGACGGAAGGAGAGAAGTACCTTCAAAATGCCAATGGTCCCGGCAATGTATGGGAAAATAATGGTCCGAAAGTAGATACTGTTATTCGTGAGCGTGCAGGCCTGAAGGCGGAATACAGGGATTTACGGAATAATTAGAAGAAATATAAGAATCTGTTAGGAATAGAAAGAAAAATGAAAAATAGATGGATAATCTTATTGGGTGCATTGTCTTTGGCAAGTAGCACTTTTGCCCAAACCTGGATATGGTATCCCGGTGACTACGAAATCTGGTTGGGCAACCAGATGAACAACCAGCGTACAGAGCGTGGTGCCTTTTTTCCTCCCTTCTGGAAAACGGATAGTCACTATGTAGTCGTTGAATTCAGCAAGCAACTGAATCTTTCGGAACCGGAAGAGATTTTCATAGCTGCCGAAGGAAAGTACAATGTCAAACTCGACGGAAAACTTCAATTCGGTATGCCGGAAACGATGACTCTTCCTGCCGGAAAGCATAGTCTGAACATCAAAGTCTGGAATCAGGCTACTCCGCCCACCATTTATGTAAAAGGGAAGACTGTAAATTCTGATTCCTCCTGGCGTGTGACCTATGAAGATAAGGAATGGATTGATGAGAGCGGTAAAGACAGCGATACCTCTGCTACCGTTTACATGGATGCCGGATGCTGGAATTTTGATGGTGCCACTCAGCGCCCTTCTCAATTCACTTTGCTTCGCGAACCTCATCAAGCTATCTCTAAGACAGAGCAACCGGAGGGGGGAACTCTTTATGACTTTGGCAAAGAGACTTTTGGATATATCACTTTGAAGAATCTTTCCGGGAAGGGGCATATTGCTATATTTTATGGTGAAAGCCCGGAAGAAGCAAAGGATAAAGAGTTTTGTGAAACACTGGACAAGCTGTTCGTAGAATCGGGGCAAGTAACTGATCTTGCCATCCGTAGTACCTCTCCTTTAAACGATTCGGCTAATGAATATACATTGGAAAATAGTAAAGCTTTCCGTTATGTTTATATCACTCATGAGCCCGGAGTACAGATAGGAGAAGTATCCATGCAATACGAGTATCTTCCTGAAGAATATCGCGGCAGTTTCCGTTGCAATGACGAGGAACTGAATCGTATATGGGAAGTGAGTGCATATACCATGCATCTTACTACCCGTGAATTCTTTATCGATGGAATCAAACGTGACCGTTGGGTATGGAGTGGTGACGCCATCCAAAGCTATCTGATGAACTACTATCTTTTCTTCGATAATGAATCAGTGAAACGCACTATCTGGCTGCTTCGCGGCAAAGATCCGGTGACCAGCCATAGCAACACCATTATGGACTATACTTTCTATTGGTTTCTGAGCGTTTATGATTATTACATGTATAGCGGTGACCGACACTTCGTTAATCAGTTATATCTGCGCATGCAGACGATGATGGACTATGTATTGGGACGAACGAATAAAAATGGAATGGTAGAAGGATTGTCCGGCGATTGGGTATTTGTGGACTGGGCAGATGGTTATCTGGATAAAAAAGGAGAATTATCTTTTGAGCAAATACTCTTCTGCAGGAGTCTGGAAACAATGGCTTTATGCGCCGACTTAATCGGAGATTCAGACGGAAAACAGAAATACGATAAACTGGCTTCCGCATTGAAGGCTAAACTGAAACCGACTTTCTGGAATACACAGAAACAGGCATTTGTACATAATAGTGTCAATGGCAGACAGAGTGATGCAGTCACTCGTTACGCTAATATGTTCTCTGTCTTTTTCCAATATCTGGATGATAAGAAGCAACAGGCAATCAAGCATTCTGTCCTTTTAAACGACAGTATCCTGAAGATTACCACTCCTTATATGCGTTTCTATGAACTGGAAGCCCTCTGTGCTCTGGGCGAACAGGATGCTGTGATGAAAGAAATGAAAGCTTACTGGGGAGGTATGCTGAAAGAAGGGGCTACTTCTTTTTGGGAGAAGTATAATCCGGAAGAAAGCGGAACACAACATCTTGCAATGTACGGGCGCCCTTATGGAAAGAGCTTGTGTCACGCTTGGGGAGCTAGCCCTATTTATTTGCTGGGTAAATATTATCTGGGAGTGAAACCGGTAAAAGAAGGTTATAAAGAATTTAGCATTGCTCCGGCATTGGGAGGATTGAAATGGATGGAAGGCACTGTTCCTACTCCGAATGGTGATATCCAAGTCTATATGGATAGCAAAACAATCAAAGTAAAAGCAACGGAAGGCAAGGGATATCTGACAATCCGGAGTCGCCGCCAACCGAAAACAACTATTGGCAAGATGGAAAAGGTATCGGAAAATACCTGGCGTCTTTGGATTGATTCACCAGAAGAAAGAGTGATAAGCTATTTTAACTCGATATGATATACTACATGTCTGCAAAGTGCATGTCCCTGAGGAACAAGCGGATGGTTAAACTCTTTCATCCGCTCCATTCCTATTTTCTGCATTACCCGCTCCGAACGCAGATTGGGGAGGGAAGTAAACGAAAAGATTGTTTGGATATCTAAGTATTTGCGGGCATACTCCAAACATGCCAATGCCGCTTCAGGAGCATAACCATGTCCCCAATACTCATGTGCCAGCCGCCAACCGATTTCTACACCCGGAGCAAAGTCCACGTTAAATGTAATCTGATGAAATCCCGTATAGCCTATAAAAGCATGATCTTCTTTACGCTCTACAGCGTACAAACCAAAGCCGCAAGTTTGGAACTCATTTTGGATACGATGATAAAAGGCCAATGATTCTTCGGGAGTCAGTGGGTTGAGAAAAAATTCCATCACATGAGGATCAGCATTCATGCGGGCAAAAGCTGCAATGTCTTCCTCTTTCCAATCGCGGAGAATCAATCGGGGTGTTTCTATGTAAATCTGCATAATGATAATGATAAATGGGGTACAAAGATATACTTTTGAATTTAAAAAGTTTAGATTTTATATTACTAAACCGGGATTTTATGAAATCATTCTCTGTTTTATAAATATGACTGACATAAATAAAGACCTTAATACATGCCTCCTGATCTTATTATAATGAGTACAAACAGGGAGTTGCTTCGTCTTCTTATAGTATAGAAAGATCAAATTACACAATTTATATCAGAAGAATGAAAAATACCAAATTGTTCATGTTTGCGGCGTGCACACTTTTCTTAGCTGCATGTGGTAAGCAAACCGTGAAAATAATGACTCCGCCGGATGCATCAAACCGTGTCCAGTTCAGTGCGGAACAGTTACAGACTACCTTGGATAAAGCCGGTTATCAGGTAATGATGCAACAAGGGGATACCACATTCTCCGATCCGGAAATAAAGACCATATTGCTGACAGAAGTAAACGATACAACGCTAAAGAAAGAAGGTTTTCATATTACAACTACCGGTAATCTGACAAAGGTAAGTGGTAGGGACGGAAGCGGCGTTATCTACGGATGTCGTGAACTGATAGATTGTGTGAACGATTCCGACGGCAAACTCAACTTTCCGGAAGATCTGAAAGATGCCCCGGAAATGGTACTTCGTGGCGCTTGTGTCGGTTTGCAGAAGATGACTTATCTGCCGGGACACGGTGTGTATGAATATCCGTATACTCCGGAAAGTTTTCCTTGGTTTTATGACAAGGAACAATGGATTAAATACCTTGACATGCTGGTTGCCAACCGCATGAATTCCCTGTATCTCTGGAACGGTCATCCGTTTGCATCATTGGTCAAACTGGAAGATTATCCGTTTGCCTTGGAAGTAGACGAAGAGACGTTCAAGAAAAATGAGGAGATGTTTTCTTTTCTAACAGAAGAAGCGGATAAGCGTGGTATCTTTGTGATACAGATGTTTTATAATATTATCCTCTCTAAACCATTTGCAGAGCATTATGGACTGAAAACACAAGACCGTAACCGCCCGATTACCCCTTTGATTGCAGATTATACCCGCAAAAGTATTGCCGCATTTATAGAGAAATATCCGAATGTGGGACTGTTGGTTTGTCTGGGTGAAGCCATGTGCACAGTGGAAGACGATGTGGAATGGTTTACCGAGACCATTATTCCGGGTGTAAAAGACGGATTACAGGCTTTGGGGCGTACCGACGAACCGCCTCTTTTGCTGCGTGCACACGATACGGACTGCAAACTGGTAATGGATGCCGCATTGCCGATATACAAGAATCTCTATACGATGCATAAATATAATGGTGAATCATTAACAACTTATGAACCCCGTGGTCCATGGTCGAAGATTCATACGGATCTGAGTTCTTTAGGCTCCATTCATATCAGCAACGTACATATTCTGGCGAACCTGGAACCGTTCCGCTGGGGTTCTCCGGACTTCGTACAAAAGGCGGTACAAGCGATGCATAATGTACATGGTGCCAATGCGTTGCACCTTTACCCACAGGCTTCATACTGGGACTGGCCTTATACAGCCGACAAGTTGCCGAACGGTGAACGGGAATTTCAACTGGACCGTGACTGGATTTGGTATCAGACGTGGGGACGCTATGCATGGAACTGCCGTCGTGACCGTACAGATGAGATTGGTTACTGGAATCATCAGCTAGGTAAGTTCTACGGAACATCTGATGAGAATGCGGGCAATATTCGCATTGCTTATGAAGAAAGCGGAGAGATTGCTCCGAAGTTATTGCGCCGTTTCGGCATTACGGAGGGAAACCGTCAGACATTGTTACTGGGTATGTTTATGAGCCAGCTTGTCAATCCGTACAAATATACGATCTATCCGGGATTTTATGAAAGTTGCGGACCGGAAGGGGAGAAGTTGATCGAATTTGTAGAGAAAGAATGGAAGAATGAGCCTCATGTAGGTGAAATGCCTCTAGATATTGTTGCTCAGGTGATAGAACACGGTGACAAGGCAATAGCAGCGATCGATAAAGCAGCCACTTCCATCTCTTCCAATAAAGCCGAATTTGCACGTTTGCAGAATGATATGCACTGTTACCGTGAGTTTGCCTATGCGTTTAATCTGAAAGTGAAAGCTGCGAAACTGGTATTAGACTATCAGTGGGGAAAAGACATTAAGAAGCTGGAAGAAGCCATTCCTCTGATGGAACAAAGTCTGGAACACTATCGCAAGTTAGTGGAACTGACCGACGAGCATTATTTATACGCCAACAGTATGCAGACAGCCCAACGCCGTATTCCTATCGGCGGAGATGATGGTCATAATAAGACATGGAAAGAACTGCTGGTACACTACGAAAAAGAATTGGAGAACTTTAAAGCGAACCTTACCATGCTGAAAGAAAAGCAGAATGGCAATGCCGTGACTGAAACGGTAGAGATTGCAGCCTGGACTCCTGCGAATGTGAACTTAATATCGAATTATCCGACAGTTAAACTGGATGAAGGAACCTCTTTATTCACAGACCTTTCGGGTAAAATAGAAGCGATTGCTCCCGAACTGAAAGGAATGAAGGCATTCCGCTTCAATGGAAATGAACAACGGGAGAAAGGGACAAGCATTACTTTTGAAACGAATGATCCGGTCAAACTGCTGGTTGCTTATTTCAAAGACGATCAGAAGAAGTATGCAAAGGCTCCCAAACTGGAGATTGATGCTTCTGCTAACGATTACGGTCAGGCTGAACCGGTATTGACAAATGCCATTCATATTAGTGGAATGCCGTTGGCAAATGTACATGCATATAGCTTCCCGGCTGGAAAACATACGTTGATGTTGCCTAAAGGCTATCTTCAGGTCCTTGGATTTACAGCTGCGGAAATGAAAACTCGTAATGCCGGATTAGCCGGAGACGAAGAAACAATGGATTGGTTGTTTTACTAATGAGCACTTGTTGTAAGTCCATATTTAGTTTCAAGCAATGAAACTGTTTGTTTCTCGGTGTGAAACCATTAGTTTCATGCCTTGAAACCTTTTGTTTCGAGCAATGAAACTAATGGTCACAACTTAGATAAAGATGATAGATAAAAGTATAATGAAGAAGTTATTACTGACATTATTTAGTATAGTTACTGTATGCACTCTGCATGCGCAACGTGAAGAAGTTACGCAGGAACGGATGGAGCAGATTTATGAGGAGGTAAAGACGCCCTATAAGTACGGACTTGCCGTTGCCCCGACCGACAATTATCATAAGATTGATTGTCCCACAGTATTCCGTCAGGGAGACAAGTGGCTGATGACGTACGTCGTTTATAATGGCAAGACCGGAACGGATGGCCGTGGATACGAAACCTGGATAGCAGAAAGTGATAATCTGCTTGAATGGCATACTCTTGGACGCGTACTTTCCTATCGGGACGGAAAATGGGACTGTAATCAGCGTGGCGGATTTCCTGCGCTGCCGGATATGGAATGGGGAGGAAGCTACCAACTCCAGACTTATAAAGGTCGTCACTGGATGACTTACATCGGTGGCGAAGGTACAGGGTATGAAGCCGTAAAAGCACCACTCTTTGTCGGACTGGCATCTACCAAAGGAGATATTTCCACGGCTCACGAATGGGAGTCTTTAGACAAACCTATTTTAAGCATTCATGATAAAGAGGCACAGTGGTGGGAAAAGCTGACCCAATATAAAAGTACTGTTTACTGGGATAAAGACAAAACCTTAGGGGCTCCGTTTGTGATGTTCTACAATGCGGGAGGGCGCCATCCGGAAACGGACTTAAAAGGAGAACGGGTAGGTATCGCACTCTCCAAGGATATGAAAACATGGAAACGCTATCCCGGCAATCCGGTCTTTGCGCACGAAGCGGACGGAACGATCACCGGAGATGCTCACATCCAGAAAATGGGCGACGTGTATGTGATGTTTTATTTCTCTGCTTTTGAACCCTCGCGCAAGTATAAAGCTTTTAATACGTTTGCTGCAAGTTATGATCTGGTCAACTGGACAGACTGGCATGGGGCTGATTTGATTATCCCGTCTAAGAATTATGACGAATTGTTTGCACATAAAAGTTATGTAATCAAACACGATGGAGTAGTTTATCATTTTTATTGTGCAGTGAATAATGCCGAACAGCGTGGTATCGCTGTTGCCACGAGCCAACCGATGGGACGTTCCGCAGTCCGCTTCCCGAAACCTGAAACAAAGAACCGTCGGATGATCACTGAACTGAATGAAGGCTGGAAAACTTGGTTAATTGACAATTCACAATTAACAATCGACAATTCAAAAGACCATTCAAAGGATAATCACCAATCACCGATTACCAACCGTCAATCATCAGTTATCGATTGTCGAATCCCCCATAACTGGGATGACTATTACGGTTATCGCCAACTAACTCATGGCAACCTACACGGAACAGCCATGTACGTAAAAGACTTCTCTCTCGATAATTGTCAATTGTCAACTGTCAATAGTCAATTAAAAAGGTATTTCCTGCGTTTTGAAGGAGTGGGTACGTATGCTACTATTAAAGTGAACGGACATGACTTCGGACGTCATCCGGTAGGGCGTACTACGTTGACATTGGACGTGACCGATGCACTGAAACAAGGAACAAATCGTCTGGAAGTAAAAGCGGAGCATCCGGAAATGATAGCCGATATGCCGTGGGTATGTGGTGGATGTTCGTCAGAGTGGGGATTTAGTGAAGGCTCTCAGCCGTTAGGAATATTCCGTCCGGTAGTGCTGGAGGTAACAGATGAGATTCGTATTGAACCTTTCGGAGTACACATCTGGAATGATGAAAAGGCGGCTAATATATTTGTAGAAACAGAGGTGAAGAACTATGGTAAGACCGGGGAAACGATAGAGGTAGTTAATAAATTGAGTAATGAGGATGGAAAACAAGTATTCCGTCTGGTAGAGAAAGTGACATTGGCTCCGGGAGAAATGAAGGTAATTCGCCAACAGGCTCCTGTAGAAAATCCTGTTTTATGGGATACGGAGAATCCATATCTTTATAAACTGGCAAGTATGATTAAGCGTGATACTAAAACAACGGATGAGATTTCAACTCCGTTCGGTATCCGTACGATCAGTTGGCCGGTGAAGAGAAATGATGGAGATGGTCGCTTTTACCTGAATGGAAAGCCTGTCTTTATCAATGGCGTATGCGAGTATGAACATCAGTTCGGACAGAGTCATGCATTCAGTAAAGAACAGGTAGCTGCAAGAGTGAAGCAAATACGTGCGGCAGGTTTTAATGCCTTTCGTGATGCCCACCAGCCACATCATCTCGATTATCAGAAATATTGGGATGAAGAAGGAGTCTTGTTCTGGACACAGCTTTCTGCCCACGTGTGGTATGATACTCCGGAGTTTCGTGAGAATTTTAAAAAGCTGCTTCGTCAATGGGTGAAGGAACGTCGTAATTCTCCGTCAGTAGTGATATGGGGATTACAGAATGAGAGTACATTGCCTCGTGAATTTGCACAGGAGTGTAGTGAAATCATTCGTGAAATGGACCCCACAGCACGTACAATGCGTATCATTACCACTTGCAACGGAGGTGAAGGGACTGACTGGAATGTAATTCAGAATTGGAGCGGTACATATGGAGGAGATGTTACGAAGTATGGAAAGGAACTTTCGCAGAAGAACCAGTTACTGAATGGAGAATATGGTGCCTGGAGAAGCATTGATCTGCATACGGAACCTGCGGAATTCGACGCAAATGGTGTATGGAGTGAGAGCCGTATGTGCCGGTTGATGGAAACAAAGATTCGTCTGGCGGAACAGGTCAAAGACAGTGTTTGCGGACAGTTTCAATGGATTTTCAGCAGTCATGACAATCCCGGACGTCGTCAGCCGGATGAGGCATACCGGAAAATAGATAAGGTAGGCCCGTTCAACTATAAAGGACTGGTGACTCCGTGGGAAGAACCATTGGACGTATATTATATGTATCGTGCCAACTATGTTTCGGCAGCTAAGGACCCGATGGTATATCTGGTATCACATACTTGGGCGGACCGTTTTGAGAAAGGACGCCGTCGGGCTACGATCGAAGCATACAGCAATTGTGATTCTGTATTGCTTTATAATGATATGTCCAATGAAAAAGTGACTTATCTGGGACGTAAAAAGAATAATGGCACAGGTACTCACTTTATGTGGGAGAATCGGGATATTCGTTATAATGTACTTCGTGCTGTAGGATATTATAAAGGAAAAGCTGTTGCCGAAGACATTCTTGTACTCAACGGTCTGGAACAAGCTCCTCATTTCGGGATATTGTATCAGGACACAAAACCTCTATTGAAAGGTGAGGACGGATATAATTACCTGTATCGCATCAACTGTGGGGGAGATGATTTTACAGATAGTTTTGGTCAGTTATGGATGCAGGATAATACCAATTACTCCCGTTCATGGGCAGCAAGCTTCAACGAGTTGAATCCATACCTTGCAAGTCAGCGCACTACGAATGATCCGATTCGGGGAAGTCGTGACTGGAAATTGTTTCAGTATTTCCGTTTTGGCCGCCATCAACTGGAATACAATTTCCCGGTAGCTGATGGAATGTATCGAATCGAATTTTACTTCACAGAACCTTGGCATGGAACAGGAGGCAGTGCTTCTGCCGATTGTGAAGGATTGCGCATTTTTGATGTTGCAGTGAATGACTCTGTGGTATTGGATGATCTTGACATTTGGGCTGAAAGTGGTCACGATGGAGCTTGTAAAAAAGTAGTATACGCTATTGTAAAAGGCGGATTATTGAAAATACATTTTCCGGAAGTGAAAGCGGGGCAGGCTTTGATTTCGGGTATTGCTATTGCTTCTGCCAATTCGGATTCGAAACCGACTCTATTTCCCGCATCAGACTGGAATTGGGAGAAGGCAAGTAAAGAAGTGATGGAGAAAACTCCGAAAGAATTGCTTCCCAAAGACAAAAATGCTCGTGTCAGCATAGCTTACGAAGCGGAAGCTGCTGTACTGAAAGGAAAATTCCAGAAGAAAGAACACCGCAAACAGATGGGTGTTTTCTTTGGTAAAGGAAAAGGTAACAGTATTGAATGGAATGTTTCTACAGGATTGGCACAAGTCTATGCACTTCGTTTTAAATATATGAATACTACCGAAAAACCGATGCCTGTATTAATGAAGTTCATTGATTCAAAAGGAGTGGTATTGAAAGAGGATGTACTTACCTTCCCCAAAACACCGGACAAATGGAAGATGATGAGTACCACCACCGGTACATTTATTAATGCCGGACATTATAAGGTACTGCTTTCAGCAGAGAATATGGATGGTTTGGCATTTGATGCGTTGGATATTCAGTAATTCCACCAAATTACAACACTAAAAGTAACGGGATGCAAAGACGTTTTATATAGCTTTCTGTATCCCGTTTCTTATTTTGTCCTTTTCTTATAAATAGAATATAAATGTTATTTTTTTAAGATTCGATGCTCGAATTTTAATTATCCTGAATGTGGATTTTAAATAATCTCTATATTTGGAATTAAAAACAAGATAGACAATGGAAAGCGATATACCAAGGTACAATTTAACGGTTGATTATAAAGTGGGAGAAGGATTCGGGGAAAACTTGCTAGGGTATAAAAATGTTCATTGTAAAATAGAGGCCGGTTTCTTTATTCTTTGTACGAAAGGGACAATACAAGCAACGATTAATGGGAATCACTATAATATTGTCGAAAACGATTTAATTACCTTACCACCTAATTATTTTATGGAAATTCATGAGTTTTCGTCTGATATTCATATTTATTACGCAGGCTTCTCTTTTCAGTTTATAGAAAATATTAATTTGATGAAGTCCACCCAACATCTGCTTCCGATAATCATGCAAAATCCGGTTATCAAATTATCTCCGCTGCAAGCCAATAGCTATAAACTGTTTTATGAATCATCGATTCTTGCATACACTTCGGCCAGAACATTGGCTAACAAAGAGATTGTAAAAGCTGTTCTCACCATGTTTGTAGAAGGAGCGACCGAAATTTACAAATTGCAGAATAAATGGTATATATCATCTCAATCAAGAAAATATGAGATATATCAGGAATTCATACAACTGGTTATGAGGTATTATACTGTTCATCATGGTACCTCTTTTTATGCCAGTCACTTAGGACTTACTCTGCCTCATTTTTGTTCAACAATCAAGAAGGCAGCGGGGAATACTCCGTTAGAAATAATTGCTTCTGTTATCCTGATGGATGCCAAGTCCCGTTTAAAGTCAAGCAATGAGTCTGTGAAAAACATAGCTTTGTCCCTGGGATTCAATAACATCTCTTTCTTCAATAAGTTTTTTAAGCAGCATACCGGTGTCACTCCACAAAAATATAGAGGCCACTAATCTTCTGCTTGCCTTTTGAATGGCAGGGTAACACTAAAACAGCTGCCTTTCCCAACTTTTGATTCAACGGAAATTTCTCCTTGCAGATGTTCGGCAATCGTTTTGCAGATAGAAAGCCCCAAACCGGTTCCCTGCTTAAATGTATCTACCTTATAGAAACGGTCGAATATTTCTTTTTGGCATTCCTGCGGAATCCCCGAACCAGTATCTTCCACAAATACATGAACTGAGTCTGCATGGATAGAATCAACAGTATAACCGAAATGAATATATCCTTTTTCTGTAAACTTGCGGGCATTATTAATGAAATTACATACTACTTGTTTCAGACGTGTAGCATCTGTGTTGATATAGACATCTTCATCGGGCAATATTGCTCTAATATCGATTTCAGATGTAGATTTCACAGCCTGTTCTTTCTCTATATCTATCATTAGAGACTTTAGAGAACAATCTGTGAAAGTAAATTTAATAGTATCTGATTCAATCTTGGATAAATCAAGTATGTCATCAATCAGCCTTAGTAAGTGTTCGCTGTTGACGCTGATTAACCTCACAAAATCGGCACGTTCTTCCTCACTTAATTCATCATAACTGGAACCGATTACATCAGAGAAGCCTACTATTGCATTCAATGGTGTACGAATCTCATGGCTCATATTTGCTAAAAAAGCCATTTTAAGGCGGTCACTTTCTTCTGCTTTCTTACGGGCCTCTATCAAAGTGTTTTCTATGTCTTTATATTCTTGGATACTCAGACAGATTCCCACTAATCGATAGGGATGTCCGGAGATGTTTGCAATATAAGTGGATTGACCCTCAAACCATTCCCAAGTGCCGTCTCCGCGATGCAAACGGAATGGTACGGTTTTATCAAAAGTAGTATTGCCGCTAAGTTGCACAACAAAGGCATCGGTCATGGTTTGTCGGTCGTCCGGATGAAGCATATTCACATATTCCTCCATTGTCAAAGTATTGTTTTCTCCTGCCGGAATACCTAAATGCTCAAAATAACGATCGTCAAGGGTAAATTCACTTCGGCTTATATCGTAATACCAGGGATATATTCTAGTTCTTTGTAAAGCGGTATTCAAGATATACTCTTGTGTTAGTTCTACTGTAATATTGCGGAAAAAGAATAAGATCTTTTTTAATTTACCTTCCTCCCTAATTGTTGCAAATTCCCCTCTGATAGGAAATTGGGTATAATCAACCTGTTCTTGCATAAAAGTATGTTCAGGCAATGAATAAGTTTTTTCTCCTTGACAAATCTTTTGCAGAATAGTCGAGAGTATATCTTCCTTCTTGTTTAGCAGTTTAAATAAATGATTGGCAGGAAGAGGAAGTATCTCATTGACTGATGGGTGAACATGAAGCTCTGTTAGAGCCTGCTGATTAAGTTGAATGACTTCTCCACCAACATCAAATATGATAACTCCATCGGGTAAAATACTTAGTAATTCATCATAATAGAGCGTTTGTTTGTTCTCTTCCATTTCTTTTGGTTTTTAATGCAAATATATAGGATGACGTATATGTTCATAACAAAGAAAGCTATTTCTTAGAATATAATGCCATATTTACAGGACTTTTTGGGACTACTTACGGAGCTATTTAGAATTGCAACATATTTAATGTTAATATGATATTCATATTTTAATATTCAATGCTCCAATATTAATTAGACGATTATTCATATATTGAATCATACAAAAGAATGGCAGAATGAGAACTTATAAAAAGGCAATTCTGTTTTGAAATGATTTTGGCTTTATAAGTAAGTTTACTGTGAAGGAATAAAAAAGAGGAAAAACATCCGTCTTCCTCTTTCTATTTATTATTTAGTGAGTTTTATGCCATTTATTTGCCAGTCTTTTTCAGACGTTCCTTCCGTGAAGTTGAATCGTTTTGTATCGAAAGGCAGTGGCTCGAATGTGAGTGAGAACTCGGCTTCTCCGCTTTCGGGCAAAAAGAAATGTTCACCGGGAGTAAGCCCATCGGCCTTCTTTAGAGTATATGATCCCCCTTTTTCATCTGTCAACTGGGCATTTGTGCTTACTTGTATCCAGTATTTAGGTATATAGTACGCATAGAAGTGGATGATTGTGGCCGTATCAGTTAGTTCTACTTGTTTCACTTCAAGAATATCAGTATTGGTTGATTCTGTAACCGGATGATTAACAATCTTGTCATTGGTCCCTTGAGTTATACTCATCTCGCGTTTGGGTACATCCAGATATCTGCGCATTTTAAGTTTTAGGCTACCCTTACCATATCCCGACCACATTTTCATGATTTTTCCTTCCGGAGAAATGAGAACATAATTGGGAATACCATTGACATCATATACCGCAGACAGCCCAGCATTCTGTTTCAGGTCGCTTAGGTTTTGCCAAGTCATCTCATGTTGTGCAGAAGCAGCCTTCCATCGGCTCTTGGTATCCGAGCTCAAACTGACAATAGTGAGTCGGTCTTTATATTGTTCATGAATCTCTCTCATTTCGGGCAGAGCCATGATACAAGGTCCGCAACCGCTACTCCAAAAATCAAGAAGTATGAATTTCCCCTTAAAGTCAGCTAAATGGTGAACATTTCCGTCCAGATCGAAAAGATCGGAATCTGCCATTTCATCTCCTTCTTTTACTGTCTTTGGAGGGAAAAGATTGACTGTTATTTCTTGTCCTGTTATGGAAGCTTTCTGTTCTTCGTTCAATCTGTTATACAAAGCCAGTATTTCTTCTTTATCAGTAAACTTAGGATTGTACTTTACAGACATGCTTAAACCAAATAACTTATCCATCCAAATATTGGAAATAGGGAGTTCCTGCATCAGCTTCACTTCCCGTTTATCAATAATAGCCGATATGCTGTCCGATTTTGCCCGTATTGCTTTTCGTTCGGCTTCCGGAGCAGAACGCATATTGATAGCCAGGCGTTGGAATTCGTCCCATAAGTCACGTGAGTTTTCGATAAATCGATTATACTCTTGCTGTTCTTTCACCGGACTCTCTACTTTCCATGTGTAAATCAAAGTGTTTGTACCTGTTACTTTTATTTTGGCGTTGGGAGTTGCATAAATCTCCAGAGACATCGGAGGAAAATCCGCTTCACGGTTACACATAAGTGACAATTGATCCATACCACTTTCTCCTGCATTTCGCTTGAAAAAGAACGTTCCATTCCGTATTGTGTCCGAAGCAACGACACTTCCTACACGTCCATCCGTTAAAAACAAAGAAACCAGAGTTCCATCTTTCACTCCTTTTACATCGCCTTCAATTGTATACTCATTTTGTGCTTGCGAAGCGAGACTACTTAATAAAAGGAGGCTGCTGAATAGTAGTTTTTTCATAATAAAAATATTAGAATTAGTTATAAGTCACAAGGTAGAGCTTTTCATCATAGAGTGTTTCTTCTTTTATTATTCTTTAATATTTCTGTAAAAGAAAGGGGTACAAAATGCCCTTTCGTCCGTCTACTTGATATGAAGAAAAAAGAACGAATGAGAATATATACTTTACTGCTTGGCGTATTGATTGCTTGCCCGATGCAGGCACAAACAACGCATGACTGGGAGAATCATCATGTTCTCCAGATCAATCGTGAACCGGCACGAGCTGCTTTTATTCCTTTTTCCACGCAGAAAGGAGATTGTTCTATGTCTCTGGATGGAATCTGGAAGTTCCGTTGGACTCCTGTGCCTGATGAAAGAATCATAGATTTCTATCAGGCAAACTTCAATGATAAAAGCTGGAAAGATTTTCCTGTCCCTGCTAATTGGGAAGTGAATGGATATGGTACACCTATTTACGTATCTGCAGGTTACCCATTCAAAATAGATCCTCCGCGAGTGATGGGAGAGCCAAAGGCTGACTATACCACTTATAAAGAACGAAATCCGGTCGGACAGTATCGGCGTACATTCGTTTTGCCTGTCGGATGGGAAGCAGACGGACAGACTTTTCTGCGCTTTGAAGGAGTGATGAGTGCTTTTTATGTATGGATAAATGGCGAACGGGTGGGATATAGTCAGGGAAGTATGGAGCCTAGTGAATTTAATATTACCAGTTATTTGAAGACTGGTGAGAATCAGATTGCGCTGGAAGTTTACCGATATAGTGACGGATCATACCTTGAAGATCAGGACTTCTGGCGTTTTGGTGGTATTCATCGTAGCATTCATCTGATACATACACCTGATATTCGCATCCGTGATTATGTTATACGTACTCTTCCTGCATCTGCCGGTGAGTATAAAGACTTTATTTTGCAGATTGATCCTCAATTTAATATATACGGAGGTATGACCGGAAAAGGATATACAATACAAGGTATGTTGAAAGACGCGACCGGAAAAGTAATTGTAACGTTACAGGGAGAGGTTGAAGACATATTGGATTTAGAACATAAAGCCAGCCGGATGAATGAATGGTATCCGCAGCGTGGGCCACGTAAGATGGGACGTTTGTCAACTGTTATAAAATCCCCGGAGAGATGGACGGCAGAAACCCCTTATCTCTACAAGTTACACTTGGCTTTGTTAAATCCGGAAGGAAAAGTGATAGAGCAGACAGAACAGTCAGTAGGTTTCCGTTCTGTGGAAATTAAAAAAGGACAGCTACTGATTAATGGTAATCCGGTCCGCTTTAGAGGTGTAAACCGTCATGAACACGATCCGAGGACAGCACGTGTTATGAGTGAAGAAAGAATGCTTCAGGATATACTTTTAATGAAACAGGCGAACATCAACGCTGTCCGAACCAGCCATTATCCCAATGTGAGCCGTTGGTATGAACTTTGTGACAGTTTAGGGCTGTATGTGATGGATGAAGCGGATATTGAAGAGCACGGTCTACGCGGAACACTGGCTAGTACACCCGATTGGCATGCTGCATTTATGGATCGTGCAGTCCGCATGGCAGAACGTGATAAGAATTATCCGAGTATCGTGATGTGGAGTATGGGAAATGAAAGCGGTTACGGCCCCAACTTTGCGGCCATTTCTGCATGGCTACACGATTTTGACCCTACACGCCCTGTACATTATGAGGGCGCACAAGAAGTGGATGGTGAGCCTGACCCGAAGACGGTCGATGTAATCAGCCGTTTTTATACTCGTGTGAAACAAGAATATTTGAATCCCGGCATTGCAGAAGGAGAAGACAAGGAGCGTGCGGAAAATGCACGCTGGGAACGGCTGTTGGAAATAGCGGAACGTACTAATGATGACCGTCCGGTAATGACAAGCGAATATGCACATTCGATGGGTAATGCATTGGGAAACTTCAAAGAATATTGGGATGAAATATATAGTAATCCACGCATGTTGGGCGGTTTCATCTGGGATTGGGTAGATCAAGGTATTTATAAGGAATTGTCAGATGGACGTATCATGGTGGCGTATGGTGGAGACTTCGGTGATAAACCGAATCTGAAAGCTTTCTGTTTTAATGGCTTATTGATGAGTGACCGTGAAACGACCCCGAAATATTGGGAAGTAAAGAAGGTATATGCTCCGGTTCAGTTGGTAGTCAACAATGGGCAATTGATCATTACAAACAGGAATCATCATATAGATTTGTCTCAATATCGTTGCTTGTGGACACTGTCGATAGATGGCAAACAGAAGGAACAGGGAGAAATCGCATTACCGGAAATAGCTCCCGGAAAGAGCGAAGCGGTCGCTTTACCCGTTTTCCCTAAGAACTTAATGAAGACACGTTCCGATTGTCAACTAAAAGTAAGCATCGTTTTGAAATCTGATGCTCTTTGGGCGAAAGCAGGACACGAGGTAACTTGGGAACAGTTTTGCTTGCAGAAAGGGGATTTGTTATCTGCTGATGTAGTCAATAAAGGAACACTGCAAATAAATGAGGATGATAAAACTCTATTGATTAACGGACGAAGTTTTTCTGTTCAGTGGGAAAAGGGAGTAACCGGAAGTATGACCTCTCTTATATATAATGGAAAAGAGATGTTGGCTCATTCAGATGATTTTCCGGTTCAGCCAGTCACACAAGTCTTTCGTGCTCCGACAGATAATGATAAGAGTTTTGGAAACTGGTTGGCAAAAGACTGGAAATTGCATACAATGGATAATCCCCGGATTAACCTGGAGTCTTTCAATCATGAAGAACGTGCAGATGGAGCAATTATAGTCAGGATACGGACAACTAATTTATATAAGGAGGGGAGAGTAACAACGACATCAGTTTATACAATTTCCTCTGATGGAACCATTGATCTGAAAACTACTTTCTTACCACAAGGAGTGCTCCCGGAATTGCCTCGTCTAGGACTTGCATTTTGCCTGTCTCCGGCTTGTAATACGTTTACATGGTATGGAAGAGGACCGCAAGATAATTATCCCGATCGAAAGACATCTGCTGCAATAGGGCTTTGGAAGAGAACAGTAGCAGAACAGTATGTACATTATCCTCGCCCACAGGATAGTGGAAATAAGGAAGAAGTGCAGTTTCTTACGTTGACAGATAAACATAATAAAGGTATTCGTGTAGACGCTGTAGAAAATGTATTCTCTGCATCCGCTTTGCATTATACCGCACAGGATTTATATAAAGAAACACACGACTGCGATTTAAAGCCACGTCCCGAGGTCATTCTCAGTATGGATGCTGCTGTACTTGGATTAGGGAATAGCAGTTGTGGACCAGGCGTGCTGAAAAAGTATGCTATTGAGAAAAAAGAACATACACTGCATGTACGCATAAGCAAACTGTAAAATAAGATTTGATACAAATAAATAGTAACTAACACAATAATAAAAGTAATAATGAGAAAAGTAACCACTTTATTATCGACTTTAGCATTGGCAACTACGCTGGCTGCTCAAAATCTTCCGCAAACGGAACGACAATACCTTTCCGGTCACGGATGTGATGATATGGTAGAATGGGACTTCTTCTGTACTGACGGACGTAATTCAGGCAAATGGACAAAGATCGGTGTACCATCTTGTTGGGAGTTGCAAGGCTTTGGTACCTATCAGTATGGAATCACCTTTTATGGCAAAGCATTTCCCGAAGGCGTTGCTGATGAGAAAGGAATGTATAAATATGAGTTCGAAGTTCCCGAGAAGTTTCGCGGGCAACAGGTGAATCTTGTATTCGAGGCTTCAATGACAGATACCGAAGTCAAAGTAAACGGACGGAAGGTTGGTTCGAAACATCAGGGAGCTTTCTATCGTTTTTCATACAATGTCACTGATTTCCTTAAATACGGAAAAAAGAACCTCTTGGAAGTAACAGTGTCTAAAGAAAGCGAAAATGCCAGTGTGAATCTTGCCGAACGTCGTGCCGATTACTGGAATTTTGGTGGTATCTTCCGCCCGGTATTCCTGGAAGTGAAACCTGCCATTAATTTGCGACATATCGCAATTGATGCGCAAATGGATGGAACCTTCCGTGCCAATTGTTACACAAATATATCCAATGATGGAATGAGTATCCGTGCCCAGATTCTGGATAATAAAGATAAGAAACTGGTAGAAACGACTGTACCGGTGAAGGCAGGAGGGGATTGGACATCGTTACAATTAAATGTTCCAAATCCGGCTTTGTGGACAGCGGAAACTCCCAATCTTTATAAAGCTCAGTTCTCCCTGCTTGATAAGAATGGCAAAGTGTTGCACAATGAAACTGAAAAATTTGGTTTTCGCACTATTGAAGTACGCGAAAGTGACGGACTATATATAAATGGAGTACGCATCAATGTACGGGGTGTCAATCGTCATAGTTTCCGTCCAGAAAGTGGCCGTACGCTAAGTAAAGCAAAGAATATCGAAGATGTTCTTTTGATGAAAGACATGAATATGAATTCTGTTCGCCTGAGTCATTATCCTGCCGATCCGGAGTTTCTGGAAGCATGTGATTCTCTGGGACTTTATGTGATGGATGAATTAGGTGGCTGGCATGGCAAATATGATACCCCGACCGGAGTACGACTGATTGAAGGAATGATAGAGCGGGATGTTAACCATCCGTCTATTATTTGGTGGAGCAACGGTAATGAAAAAGGATGGAATACCGAACTCGATGGGGAATTTCATAAATACGACCCGCAAAAACGTCCGGTGATTCACCCGCAAGGTAATTTTTCCGGTTTTGAAACCATGCACTATCGTTCTTACGGTGAAAGTCAGAATTACATGCGTTTGCCGGAAATCTTCATGCCGACAGAATTCCTCCATGGTTTGTACGATGGTGGTCACGGTGCCGGATTGTACGACTATTGGGAAATGATGCGCAAACATCCCCGCTGCATCGGTGGATTCCTTTGGGTACTGGCAGATGAGGGAGTGAAACGTGTCGATATGGATGGTTTCATTGATAATCAAGGGAACTTCGGTGCTGATGGCATTGTAGGACCACATCATGAAAAAGAGGGTAGTTTCTATACAATCAAGCAGTTATGGAGTCCGGTACAAATTATGAATACTTCTATTGACAAGCAGTTTGACGGTAAATTCTCTGTAGAAAACCGCTATGATTACCTGAACCTGAATACTTGTCGCTTCCTCTGGAAACAGGTGAAGTTTCCTACTGCAACAGATACTTCTAATACAACCACTCAAGTTCTGAAAGAAGGAGAGGTACAAGGAAGTGATGTGGCAGCTCATTCAACAGGGATACTGGATATTAAAACAACCATTCTTCCGAATGCTGATGCCCTTTTCCTTACAGCGATTGACAAATACGGTCATGAGCTATGGCGCTGGACTTTCCCTGTAGATAAATTGAATCAGACGAACGAAGTGTTTTCTCCTCTATCTGGTAAAGCAACATATTCAGAAACGGAAAATGAGCTGACTGTGAAAGCGAAGAATCATACTTTCATTTTCTCAAAGAGAGATGGCCAACTAAAAGGTGTATCAGTGAACAATCATAAGATCAGCTTTGCCAATGGACCTCGTTTCATTGGTGCCCGTCGTGCGGACCGTTCTTTGGATCAATTTTACAATCACGATGACGAAAAGGCAAAAGAAAAAGACCGTACTTATAGTGAATTCCCTGATGCCGCAGTATTTACCAAACTAGAGGTAAAAGAAGACGGAGGAAACCTGATTGTTACTGCAAATTATAAATTGGGGAATCTTGATAAAGCACAATGGACAATCAATCCCAATGGAGAGGCGGCATTGGATTATACGTACAATTTCTCCGGTGTGGTAGATTTAATAGGAATCAGCTTCGACTATCCCGAGGATCAGGTCATCAGCAAACGATGGCTGGGAGCAGGACCATACCGTGTATGGCAAAACCGTATTCATGGTACGCAATACGACGTATGGGAAAATGACTACAACGATCCTATTCCGGGTGAAACATTTACCTATCCTGAATTCAAAGGATATTTCGACAGCGTCTCCTGGATGAATATCCGTACAAAAGAAGGTACTATCAGTCTGACCAATGAGACTCCGGATTCCTATATCGGAGTATATCAGCCGCGTGACGGTCGTGACCGATTACTTTATACGCTTCCTGAAAGTGGAATCTCTGTCTTGGATGTGATTCCTCCTGTACGTAATAAAGTAAATTCCACAGATCTGTGCGGTCCTTCTTCACAACCCAAATGGGTAAATGGTCCGCAGACCGGTCGAATCATTTTCCGGTTTATGGAATAAATGAAATAAAAGGTACTCACATCACGTTGAGTACCTTTTTTGTAGTTCAAGAATAGCATTTAAAGCTTGTTCTGCTTTCTCTTCAGGCACAAAAATATGGTCATGATAATACGCTGTCACAACATTTGCACTAATGTTTTTCTCAGCTAGTTTAGCTGAAAAGGCGGCTGTCAGACCAACTGCATCCAGACTGGAATGTACATTAAGTGTAATAAGCCTATAAACAGACTGGTAATGAATCTTCTTATTTACGGCATCTTGCTGTTCAAGAATGAAAGTTACCCCTTCTTTCTCGTGGAAAATCCCGATAGGGTTTAGTTCATACATTATCTTCCAATCAATTGTTGGAAAAGAACAAAAAACAAAATTACGTTCATCCAATACAGGTTCTATATTGGATAATAATATATCTAAATCTTTTATACCTGACATAAATTCAACCGATGATAATTACACAAATATATGTAATAAGTGAGGAATAATCACTATTTTTGTTTCGTTATATATATTCTGATTAACGAATCCTTTCCTATGTATACAATACTAATTATAGAAGATGAACCCAGAGTTGCAAGTTTACTGATGAACGGACTGGAAGAAAATGGTTATCAGACAATGGTAGCTTATGACGGATTAATGGGATTACGGCTTTTTCAGGCACATACATTCAATCTGGTTATATCTGATATTGTTTTGCCTAAGATGGATGGATTTGAACTGGCAAAAGAAATTCGTAAGTCCAATCCCAATATTCCTATATTAATGTTGACGGCATTAGGTTCAACGAACGATAAACTGGACGGTTTCGATGCCGGTGCAGATGACTATATGGTAAAACCGTTTGATTTCAGAGAGCTGAATGCCAGAATTAAAGTTTTATTGAAACGTGTTACAGGAAATGTACCGGAGTTACCACAGGAACTTGTTTATGCGGATCTGCGTATTGACCTTCAGCGGAAAGACGTAGAACGGAATGGCATATTCATTAAACTTTCTCCCAAAGAATATAACTTGCTGCTATATATGGTCGAAAATGCTGAAAGGGTATTGAGCCGCGTTGAAATAGCAGAGAAAGTATGGAATACCCATTTTGATACGGGAACAAACTTCATAGATGTATATATCAACTATCTCCGTAAAAAAATAGATCGGGATTTCGAACCAAAACTTATTCATACCAAAGCCGGAATGGGCTTCATACTGACTGACAAATTATGAAAATCAAGACAACACTGACTCTACAATATGCAGGACTGACAGCCGCGGTATTCTTCGTATTTGTTATAGCTGTCTATTACGTAAGTGAGCATTCACGCAGTAATGCTTTCTTTCGTAACTTACAAAGTGAAGCTATAACCAAAGCTCATTTATTCCTTAACAATCAAGTAGATGCAAAGACTATGCAGTCTATTTACCTGAACAATCAGAAGTTTATAAATGAGGTAGAGGTAGCTGTCTATACAACAGATTTTAAAATACTATATCACGATGCTCTTCAAAACGATATAATCAAGGAAACACCGGAAATGGTGGAACGTATTCTGAAACGAAAAAACATCAGTTTTTATGTTGACGAATATCAGGCAATAGGACTTGTGTATCCGTTTGAAGGAAAAGATTACATTGTCACTGCCGCAGCTTATGATGGCTATGGATACGCCAACCGGGATGCACTGAGAAATATGCTCATTCTATTATTTATCGGCGGATTGACAGTGTTGGCAATTGTCGGTTATATTCTTTCCCGAAGTACTTTGAAGCCAATACGAAATATAGTAAAAGAAGCGGAGAAGATTACCGCATCCCATATTGACAAAAGGTTACCTGTAAAAAATGAACAGGATGAGCTGGGAGAGTTAAGCATTACATTCAATGATTTGCTGGAACGTTTGGAGAAGTCTTTCAACTCACAAAAGATGTTTGTCAGCAATGTATCCCACGAATTACGTACTCCTATGGCTGCTCTCACAGCCGAACTGGATTTAGCCTTGTTGAAAGAGCGAACCTCCGAACAATATCAGGCAGCCATTGGCAATGCATTACAAGATTCACGACGAATTATAAACCTGATAGACGGATTGCTGAATCTTGCAAAAGCCGATTATCAGTCGGAACAGATAACAATGGAGGAGGTCCGTCTGGACGAATTATTGCTGGATGCCAGAGAGCTAGTATTAAAAGCTCATCCGGATTATCATATTGAACTAGTATTTGAGCAGGAAGCTGAAGAAGATAATGTGCTGACTGTAATCGGAAACAGTTATCTGTTGACTACTGCTTTTGTAAATCTGGTTGAGAACAACTGCAAGTATTCTTCCAATCGGACTTCATCAGTCCTGATAGCTTATTGGGAGCAATGGGCGATCATCCGCTTATCCGATAATGGTGTAGGAATGTCCGATGTAGATAAAGAAAACCTATTCAAACTATTTTATCGTGGAGAAAACAAGAATATAGCTCCCGGAAATGGAATAGGTATGGCTTTGACGCAGAAAATCATTCACCTTCACAAAGGAGAATTGACCGTATCCTCTCATAAGGATGAAGGCACTACCTTTGTGGTAAAACTCCCGCATATTTAAGAAATTCTAATTGTTTTCTAATACCACTCTAATCATTCTCTAACAGCTTCCTTGTGAAGTCCTCCTTACTTTTGCGTTGAATTAATAAATGCAGTTAGTAACTTAAAAAAAAGAGAATATGGTATGGAAGAAAAGACTGCGCTCATCACAGTACACATTCAATTCAGAGAAAGTATTTTTGGTTGCCACACAACCCAGTAAGTCAATCTATTCCTACTTGCAGACCACAAAGCTTGGACTAACACAGGGAGAAGTTCAGGAGCGACAGTCCATTTATGGAAGAAACGAAGTTATTCATGAACAGAAAAAGAATCCGTTTATCCTGTTTATCAGAACGTTCATCAATCCCTTTATAGGCGTTCTGACCGGACTTGCCATCATATCCCTGTTATTGGATGTACTGATGGCTGAACCGGGAGAACAAGAATGGACAGGAGTAATCATTATATCATCAATGGTTTTATTTAGTGCTGTCCTGCGTTTCTGGCAGGAATGGAAAGCAAATGAAGCTACGGATTCTTTAATGAAGATGGTAAAAAACACTTGTCTTGCGAAACGCGCGGGAGAACGGGAAGAAGAAATTGATATTACAGAACTTGTTCCGGGAGATATTGTGTATCTGGCAGCCGGTGATATGATCCCCGCCGATATACGGATTATTGATTCAAAAGACTTGTTTATTAGTCAGGCTTCACTGACAGGAGAGTCCGAACCGATAGAAAAGTTTCCGGAAGTACAGGGACAGCAATTCAGGAAAGGAAGTGTCATTGAGTTGGATAATATCTGTTATATGGGGTCTAATGTGATTAGTGGGGCAGCAAAAGGAATTGTTTTTGAAACGGGAAACAAAACCTATTTGGGTACGATTGCTAAAAGTCTGGTCGGGCATCGTGCTACTACAGCTTTTGATAAAGGCATTAGTAAGGTTAGCTTTCTATTGATTCGTTTTATGTTGGTTATGGTCCCATTTGTGTTTTTTGTAAATGGTTTTACGAAAGGAGACTGGTTCGAAGCTTTCATTTTTGCTATATCTGTTGCGGTCGGTCTTACTCCCGAAATGTTGCCTATGATAGTAACTGCCAACCTTTCTAAGGGAGCGATTACTATGTCAAAGAAGAAAACAATTGTAAAGAACCTCAATGCTATCCAGAATTTTGGAGCGATGGATATACTCTGCACCGATAAGACCGGTACGCTGACCTGTGACAAAATTGTGTTGGAGAAGTATATCAACGCAGATGGGAGCGATGATAACAGTAAACGTATTCTTCGTCATGCGTACTTTAACAGCTATTTTCAGACTGGTCTGAGAAACCTGATGGATAAAGCAATCCTTTCCCATGTGAGAGAACTGAATCTGGAACATTTGAAGGACGACTATACCAAAGTGGATGAAATACCTTTCGACTTTACACGCAGAAGAATGTCTGTTGTAATAGAAGACAGGCAAGGGAAACGGCAGATCATTACTAAAGGAGCGGTAGAAGAAATTCTCGATGTCTGTTCGTATGCTGAGTTCAACGGGCAGATACATCCTCTGACTGATGCCTTGAAAACTAAAGCGCAAAAGATAAGTGAAGAAATGAACCGGCAAGGAATGAGAGTATTGGCGGTTTCCCAGAAAAGTTTCATCGAAAAGGATTGCAATTTTGCTATCGAGGATGAAAAAGAAATGGTGTTGATCGGCTATCTCGCTTTTCTTGATCCCCCGAAACCTTCTGTCGCTGAAGCTATCGAGCAATTATATGCACATGGAGTGGTAGTTAAGATTTTGTCGGGGGACAATGATATCGTGGTGAAGGCCATTGCCCGTCAAGTAGGGATTGACACTAGTCACTCCCTTAGCGGGTTAGAAGTGGAGGAAATGGATGATACTGCATTGAAAGAAGCAGTAAAGAACACCACTTTATTTTCCAAACTCACTCCATTTCAGAAGACATATATTATCTCTCTGTTGCAGGAGCAAGGTAACACGGTAGGCTTTCTGGGAGATGGAATCAACGATGCAGGTGCTCTACGCCAATCGGATATTGGCATATCGGTCGATTCGGCAGTAGATATAGCCAAAGAAAGTGCGGATATCATCCTGCTGGAAAAAGACCTGATGGTATTGGAAGATGGCGTACTAGAAGGGAGGAAGACGTTTGGCAATATCAATAAATACATAAAAATGACTGCCAGTTCCAATTTTGGTAATATGTTCAGTGTGATGTTCGCCAGTGCGTTTCTGCCATTCCTGCCTATGATGCCTATACACTTATTGATTCAGAATCTACTTTATGACATATCGCAGACAACCATTCCATTCGACCGGATGGACCCGGAGTTTCTGAAGAAACCGCGTAAATGGGATGCGTCCGACCTGAGCCGTTTTATGATTTACATAGGACCTATCAGCTCCATTTTCGATATAGTTACTTATTTGGTTATGTGGTATGTGTTCAGCTGTAACACTCCCGAGCATCAAACGCTATTTCAGACCGGATGGTTTGTAGAAGGTTTATTATCACAGACATTGATTGTCCATATGATACGAACAAGAAAGATCCCGTTTATACAAAGCCGGGCAACCTGGCCCGTTATGGGATTAACACTATTAGTTATGGCGATAGGAATTATAATATCTTTCACTTCTTTCGGGAGGTCTATCGGACTGACGGCTCTCCCTTTGGGCTATTTCCTTTGGCTGCCAGGCATTTTGCTTTCCTATTGTATCTTGGCACAACTGGTAAAAAGCTGGTATATCAGGAAGTTTGCACGCTGGCTATAGTGTTCGGGTTGTTTATCCCACAAATTAATTATATATAATGTGAAATATCTAAAATTGAGATAGATAACCAATCAAAAGTTCTTGCCTCTAAAAATAATTCCATACATTTAGAGACAAGAACTTTTTATTTATTAGATTGACGAACATTTTAATATTCAAACACAATGAAACCCAGCTTATCCTTTCTGATAATAATTACCTTGGTTCTTGTCGGATGCCGACAAAAAGCCCGGAGTAATTTCCAGTCCGAATCTTCTGCACAAACAGAAGCCATCGATCCCTCATTGAAAGAATATGCTGAAGAAGCAGTCATCACAGGAAAAGTACTGAATCGGGATTTCTATCCCCAAGAGAAGGAACTGACCCTCATTATCCCATTTTTCAGAGATATGGAAAATCAGTATCGTTCGCCCATACAAGAAGATGGTTCATTCTCTTTTCGTTTTCCGGTTTATGCAAAATTAAGGGAAGTTTCTATTCGCAATTATGCAGAACATCTTTATATCCATCCGGGAGATAGCATATATGTAGAAATTGACTTCAAAGACCTTTTTCATCCTAGAGTGACAGGTGATGCCGAAAAACTTAATCAGGAGATAGTAGCGTTCACAGAAAGTGCATATTACTATATGCAGAATTATAATATGAAACCAGAAGCAGACGTTAAGGAGTTTGAGGCTGAATTAAAGAAGGATTATAATTTTCGTTTGGAACGTAGGAATGAGTATTTAGTGAAGTACAAGCCCATGAAAGATGTTGTACTGTTTACCGAAGAATTGTTGAAACAGGATTATTATTATGCACTGTTATTCAATGGTATGTCATACCTGTTTGAAACGAGAGAAGAGATGGACCGTTATCATACACTTTTACCTGAAATCAATAAACTATATACTAAAGGCATACTTTCGGCACGCTTATACGATATTGCTGATGAAGCTGAAAGGTATATTGCTTATGGGATCGCTTTCAGAGATAAAAAAAGCCCTTCCATCGAAGAGATTATGAATGTAATGGGGGAGAGGGAGATGAATCAGTATTTATATACTAAGTTGGTAGCCGGTTCTTTGTGTACTAATGATACACTTGCTTTTCATGAAAAGCGTACACAGTTTGACTCAATCGTTAAGATGTCGCATCTACGTGCGCAGGTGATGCAGATATATAATCAGACTAAATCGTATCTAAAAAATCCACAGCCTGTTTCCGACAATTTATTATATGGTGAATTCCATGAAAACTCAAAGCATACAACACGTATGCCATATATGGAAGCTGTCTATGATGTGCTCGAAAAGAATCATGGAAAAGTGATTTATTTCGATTTTTGGGCCAGATGGTGTCCTCCCTGTCTGACAGAAATGGAACCTTTAAAACAATTGCGTAGCAAATTCTCTACAAATGATTTGATTATATATTCCATTTGTGTGAGTGAGCCCAAAGAACAATGGGAGGAATGTCTGAATGAGTATTCATTGAAAAATTGTGGAATTGAATGTGTTCATGTGACTGATTATTTGGGAATAGATAACTACCAAAAAATTCGTAAGCAATGGAAGATAGACCGAATACCTTATTATATATTGATTAATAGAAAAGGGCAAATTATTGATTTCGGAGCTACAGCACGCCCTAGCAATCCACAATTAGTATCTCGGATAGAAGATGCAGTGAATAGTAAGTAACAGACCAACTCATTTTAGGAAGATGACAAAAGAACAAGGATAGTGAGTACAAAACAGTCCCTTTTTCGTCTTATCTATACGTAAAAATATAGATTAGAATGAAAAGCCGACTGAAACAACAAATATTTGCATTCTTTTTATTGGCATGTACTGCTATATCTCCTGCCAATGCTTTGCAAACACATTCACTTCGTGAACTATTTCAGAATCCATCGGATGAAGCAAAGCCTTGGACTTTTTGGTACTGGATGTTTGGTGCTGTATCCAAAGAAGGTATTACTGCTGATCTGGAAGCAATGAAGCACGCCGGATTGGGAGGAACTTATCTGATGCCAATCAAAGGCGTCAAAGAAGGACCGCAATACAAAGGTAAAGCGCAACAGTTAACTCCCGAATGGTGGGAAATGGTGCGTTTTAGCATGGAAGAAGCCGATCGTTTAGGGTTAAAGTTGGGGATGCATATTTGTGATGGTTTTGCATTGGCAGGCGGTCCCTGGATGACTCCGAAAGAATCGATGCAGAAAGTAGTCTGGAGTGATACAATCGTCGACGGTGGCAAAATCAAAGAATTGTATTTGCCACAACCGGAAGCTTATGAAGGATTTTATGAAGATATCTCTTTATTTGCCCTACCTGTAAAAGAGGAAGTGGCAGATGTCATGCCGGCTAAAATTACTTGTACCAATATCGCTAAAGGAGATCATATCGACGCCAAGAAAACCGTAAACATGGATGATGCCGGAGTAATCCGTTCATCTTATCCTTGCTATATTCAATATGAATACGAACAGCCTTTTACTTGCCGCAATATTGAAATTATTCTAAGTGGTAATAATTATCAGGCACACCGTCTGAAAGTAATGGCAAGTGATGATGGAACGAACTATCGTCTGGTGAAGCAACTCGTTCCTGCACGTCAGGGATGGCAGAATACAGATGAAAATTCCACCCATACAATACCTGCCACAACCGCCCGCTATTTCCGCTTTTACTGGACACCTGAAGGTAGCGAACCGGGAAGCGAGGATATGGATGCAGCCAAATGGAAGCCAAACTTGAAAATCAAGGAACTGCGCCTTCATCAGGAAGCCCGGTTGGACCAATGGGAAGGTAAAGCCGGACTAGTATGGCGTGTCGCTTCTTCGACAAAGGAAGAAGAAGTAGGAGGGAAGGACTGCTATACCCTTTCACAGATTCTTAATCTGACGGACCAATTTAAAAACAATTCGAAGAGCAATTTTAAAGAAAGAACATTAACCGCAACTCTTCCTAAAGGTAAGTGGAAAATACTCCGCATGGGACATACCGCCACCGGACATACCAACGCCACCGGCGGAGGGGGAAAGGGGCTGGAATGCGACAAGTTTAATCCTGTGACAGTCCGTAAGCAGTTCGACAACTGGTTTGCACAAGCTTTCGTAAAGACAAATCCGGAGGTTGCACGCCGTGTATTAAAATACATGCATGTGGATAGCTGGGAATGCGGGAGCCAGAACTGGAGTGAGACTTTTGCAGCCGAGTTCAAAAAACGCCGTGGATATGATTTAATGCCTTACTTGCCACTACTGGCAGGCATCCCGATGGAAAGTGCCGAACGAAGTGAGAAGATTCTACATGATGTCCGCACAACGATAGCGGAACTTGTTGTGGATGTTTTCTATCAGGTATTGGCCGATTGCGCCAAAGAATATGATTGCCAGTTTTCTGCCGAATGTGTAGCACCTACCATGGTCAGTGACGGCTTGCTGCATTACCAGAAAGTAGACCTTCCTATGGGAGAATTTTGGCTGAACAGTCCTACTCATGATAAGCCGAACGATATGCTGGATGCCATTAGCGGAGCGCATATCTATGGCAAGAATATTATTCAGGCGGAAGGTTTCACGGAAGTACGCGGAACTTGGGACGAACATCCAGCAATGTTGAAAGCATTACTGGACCGTAACTATGCTTTAGGCATCAACCGCCTTTTCTTCCATGTATATGTTCATAATCCTTGGTTAGACCGCAAAACGGGTATGACTCTGGATGGCATCGGCCTTTTCTTCCAACGTGACCAGACATGGTGGAACAAGGGAGCAAAAGCATTCTGTGACTACATAACCCGTTGCCAATCATTATTGCAATACGGACATCCAGTAATCGACATAGCTGTCTTTACGGGTGAAGAAATTCCAAGACGTTCAGTATTGCCGGAACGTTTAGTTCCGTCTCTTCCGGGAATTTATGGTGCCGAACGGGTGGAAAGCGAACGTATTCGTTTGGCGAACGAAGGACAACCCTTACGTGTGCGCCCGGTAGGCGTAACACACTCTGCAAATATGGCCGACCCTGAAAAGTGGGTAAATCCACTTTGTGGATATGCTTATGATAGCTTTAATAAAGATGCGTTACTCCGTTTGGCAAAAGCAGAAAACGGTAGAATGACGCTGCCCGGTGGAGCCAGTTATAAAGTTTTGGTATTACCTCTTCCCCGCCCAATGAATCCGGAACCTGTATTATCTCCGGAAGTACAGAAAAAGATCAATGAATCTAAAGAGGCAGGTGTGTTGATCCCTTCTCTTCCTTATATGGAGGATGATTTCTCTGCATATGGATTAGAACGTGATATGATTGTACCGAAAGATATTGCATGGACACATCGACGCGGTGAACTCGGCGACATTTATTTCATTGCCAATCAGCAGGAAGAAACACGTACATTTACTGCAAGCATGCGCATCGACAGAAAACCGGAATGTTGGAATCCGGTAACGGGTGAAATGAATATCCACCCTGTTTATCAGATAAAAGGTAATCGGACGGAAGTTACCCTTACATTGGCCCCTAATGAATCTGTATTCATAGTATATCCCATAGAGAAAGCTAATGAAAGCAAAGGAAAGGAAGATATTCTGCAAAAAGTACAAAAGAGTAAAAATAGCCCGGCAAAAGAGTTGCTGGATATAAGTTTGGATGCAGAAGAATACACCGTAACATTTGTCGCTAACGGTCAAACAGTTACCCGAAAAGCCCTTTTCGATTGGAGTAAAGAAGATAACGAGCGGATTCGTTATTATTCCGGAACCGCTATCTATAAAACCACTTTCCCTTGGAAGTACAAAGAGCAGAAAGACCGACAGGTGTATTTGCATTTGGGAACAGTTTACAATCTGGCTACAGTTCGTGTGAATGGAATAGACTGCGGTACGGTCTGGACAGCTCCCTACCGGGCTGACATTACAGCAGCCTTGAAAAAGGGAACAAATGAGCTTGAAATCGAAGTAACAAACACATGGGCAAATGCACTGAAAGGGACAGATGAAGGGAAAGCACCCTTTGAAGGCATCTGGACAAATGCGAAATACCGGAAACAGGAGAATACATTACTTCCGGGCGGATTGCTTGGTCCACTATATTTGGAACAGAGTAATTAATATAACAACATAATAATGAGAAGTTCAAGATTCAAAATAAGCATTCTATTGACCGGTTTTCTGCTGGCTATATGCTTATCAACACGTGCAGAAGTAAAGTTGCCTGCTATTTTCTCTGACGGTATGGTAATGCAACAAAAGACAAACGCTAACCTTTGGGGAACAGCCACTCCCAACAAGAATGTAACAATAACTACCAGCTGGGACGGAAAGCAATATGTAGCAACAGCAGACAAGAACGGAGCATGGAAGCTGGCAGTCCCCACTCCCGAGGCAGGGGGCCCTTATACTGTAACCTTTGACGATGGAAGTCTCAAAACACTAAATAATATTCTGATAGGCGAATTATGGCTATGCTCCGGTCAGAGCAATATGGAAATGCCGATGAAAGGTTTTAAAAACCAACCTGTAGAGAATGCCAACATGGATATTCTTCACAGCAAAAATAGTAATATCCGCCTGTTTACAGTAAAACGTACTTCCACCATGATTCCTCAGAATGATGTAGTCGGTTCATGGAAAGAAGCAACTCCTGTCAGTGTCCGTGATTTTAGTGCGACAGCCTATTATTTCGGAAGATTAATCAATGAAATTTTAGAAGTCCCGGTAGGGCTGGTAGTAGCAGCTTGGGGTGGTTCTGCCTGCGAAGCATGGATGACTGCCGATTGGTTGAAAGCGTTCCCGGATGCAAAGATACCTCAATCGGAAGCAGATATAAAATCCAAAAACCGTACTCCGACTGTGTTATATAATGGCATGTTGCATCCACTGATCGGTATGACAATGAAAGGAGTGGTCTGGTATCAGGGAGAAGATAACTGGAATCGTGCCCATACCTATTCGGATATGTTTACTACATTGATTAACGGTTGGCGTGCCGAATGGAAACAAGGCGATTTTCCTTTCTACTACTGTCAGATAGCTCCATATGACTATAGTATCATCACGGAAAAAGGCAAAGAAGTGATAAATTCAGCCTATCTGCGTGAAGCGCAGGCGCAAGTGGAACATCGTGTATCTAACAGCGGCATGGCTGTACTGCTGGATGCAGGAATGGAGAAAGGGATTCATCCCGCAAAGAAACAGATTGCCGGAGAACGTCTGGCACTTCTTGCACTGACAAAGACATATGGTGTGGAAGGGGTGAACGGAGAAAGTCCTTATTATAAAAGTATTGAAATCAAAAACGATACCATAGTCGTTAGTTTCGAACGTGCAAATATGTGGATCAGTGGCAAGAACTGCTTTGAATCGAAAAACTTCCGGATAGCAGGCGAAGATAAAATATTCTATCCGGCTAAAGCATGGATTGAACGCAGCAAGATACTTGTAAAAAGTGATAAAGTCCCGCATCCGGTAGCTGTCCGTTATGGATTCGAGAATTATGTGGAAGGAGATGTATATTGTGACGGTCTGCCGTTAGGGTCTTTTCGTTCAGACGATTGGTACATTCCCGAATATAAAAAAGATTAGCTATGAGCTGAATTTGACGAATAGAATATGAATCGATTTTATCTGATTATAATAATGGTATTTGTTGGCGTGTCGGCTTTTTGTAGCCAGCATGCCAATGTCGTTTGGAACACTCCTAGTCGAAATTCCTCCGAATCTATGCCTTGCGGTGGCGGTGATATCGGCATGAATATATGGGTGGAAGAAGGTGATCTGCTGTTTTATGTAAGCCGTAGCGGTACATTCGACGAAAACAACTGCCAACTGAAACAAGGACGTTTTCGGATTCGTCTGTCTCCCAATCCTTTGAAAGATGCAAAAGATTTCCGTCAGGAGCTAAAACTAAAAGATGGGTACGTAGAAGTATCAGCAGGAGGTACACGGATACAGTTGTGGGCAGATATTTTTCATCCGGTAGTTCATGTGGAAATAACCAATGCACAACCTTTGCAAACAAAAGTCTCTTATGAGAACTGGCGATATAAGGAACGAATGATCAGAAAAGGAGAGGGGCAACAATGCTCTTACAAATGGGCACCTCCGAAAGGAACTGTTACCAACGCCGACTTTGTTTCTTTATCTTCCAAAAAGGAATTACCCGGAATGACGGAAGAGAGAAACTTGCTTCTATTCTATCACCGGAATCCCGAACAAACCGTTTTTGACATTGCTGTGGCCCAACAAGGAATGGAAAATGTGGAATCTCAAATGATGAATCCTTTAAAGGACCTAACTTTCGGTGGTTATCTTTTTGGAAATAATTTGGAATTTACGGATACAACAGACAGTATCTATGCCGGTACAGATTACCGTGCTTGGAACTTCCACTCTTCAAAGGCTTCTCGGAAAGAACAATTTTGCATCGTTCTGCACACAGACCAGACGGAAACGGTCGATCAATGGGAACAAGGCTTAAAAACTACTTTGCAAAGGATTGCCCCACAGGGAAAGATATCATCAAAAATTGTATCACAAGACAAAAAGCAGACCCGCGCATGGTGGAACTCCTTCTGGCAACGCAGCTTTATTGAAGCAATCGGAGAAGCAGAAAATAAGGATGGCAACGATGTAGAAGAAATCACCCGAAACTACACTCTTTTCCGCTATATGCTGGGCTGCAATGCCTACGGCAGTGTCCCTACCAAGTTCAACGGTGGATTATTCACCTTCGATCCTTGCCATATAGACGATAAACAGGCATTCACCCCTGATTACCGGAAATGGGGAGGAGGTACGATGACAGCACAGAATCAGCGACTTGTATACTGGCCGATGTTAAAAAGCGGAGACTTCGATATGATGCCCTCCCAATTCAATTTTTACAACCGGATACTAAAAAATGCAGAACTTCGTAGCCAAGTGTATTGGCAGCATGACGGAGCATGTTTCTGCGAACAAATAGAAAACTTTGGCTTGCCCAATCCTGCGGAGTATGGCTTCAAACGTCCGGAATGGTTTGACAAGGGATTGGAATATAATGCTTGGTTAGAGTATGAGTGGGATACCATACTTGAATTTTGCCAAATGATACTGGAAACCAAAAATTATGCAAATGCAGACATTACCCCGTATTTACCCTTAATTGAAAGTTCGCTGACATTTTTCGATGAACATTATCGGCAGCTTGCTTCCCGTCGAGGACGGAAAGCGTTGGACGGCAACGGACATCTGATCCTGTTTCCGGGTTCTGCCTGCGAAACGTATAAGATGACCAACAATGCCAGCAGTACAATCGCCGCTTTGCGGACCGTACTGGAAAACTATGGAAAGAAAAATGAAATGCTGAAAACAATTCCTCCAATTCCATTGCGATACATAGAGGTCAAGGATTCCTTGAATCCCACAGCACCTCCCGAACTGAAACAAACGATTTCTCCTGCTGTAAGCTGGGAACGAATCAACAACATAGAGACTCCGCAACTGTATCCCGTATTTCCCTGGCGCATTTATGGAGTAGGAAAAGAGAATCTGGAATTAGCCCGCAATACTTATTTCTATGATCCGGAGGCTATTAACTTTCGCTCTCATATCGGATGGAAACAAGATAATATTTGGGCAGCCTGTCTGGGATTGACCGAAGAAGCCAAAAGGCTATCTCTCGCCAAACTCTCAAACGGGCCACATCGCTTTCCTGCCTTTTGGGGACCGGGATATGACTGGACACCCGATCACAACTGGGGAGGTAGCGGTATGATAGGACTTCAAGAAATGCTATTACAGACTAACGGTAATCAAATACTCCTTTTCCCCGCATGGCCCAAAGAATGGGATATACATTTCAAACTTTATGCACCGGGTGAAACGACAGTAGAAGCAACCTTAAAGGATGGAAAAGTGACAGAACTGAAAGTATCACCGGAAAGTAGAAAGAAAGATATCATTATAATGATTGAGAAATAGAAAAAACAGGGCTGCGATTTCCAGAATATGATTACGCGAAGTAAAACCGTGAAATCTGTGCCTTTAAACATAGATAAACAATTAAATTATGAATAAAAAACTGTTTCCAATTTTATCAGCTTTTCTGTTGCTATTCTCACTGATAGAGAAAGGACAGGCAACAGAAACCTACCGTCCCGAAACATCGGTTGCCGGATTCATCCAGCTTCCCGGTAGCGGGCGACAAGTGTATAATTTCAATCCGGGATGGAGATTTTTCAAAGGAGACATTCATGGCGCGGAATCCGTCGACTTTGACGACCGTTCGTGGACGATTGTTTCCACTCCTCATACGGTAGAGTTGATGCCTGCCGAAGCTAGCGGATGCCGCAATTATCAAGGCCCCGCCTGGTATCGCAAACATTTCGTACTCCCTGCAGAAACCAAAGGTAAACGGGTACTGATCCATTTTGAGGCAGCTATGGGAAAACAAGTTCTTTACCTGAATGGAAAGCGTATTCAAGAGCATGTTGGTGGTTATCTCCCTTTTACTTTGGATCTGACAACCAATGGTATACAAGCAGGAGATTCTTGTCTGCTTGCCATTTTCGTCGACAATAGCAATGACAAATCCTTTCCTCCCGGTAAACCCCAATACACCTTGGATTTCGCCTATCATGGCGGCATCTACCGTGATGTGTGGATGATAGCCAAATCGCCGGTATCCATTACCGATCCACTTGACTCCCAAACCGTTGCAGGAGGCGGAGTATTTGTTCATTTCGACAAGATCAGCGAAAAGAGTGCACAAGTCTACGTAAATACAGAATTGCAAAATGATAATCAACATACCGAAACCGTTACTGTAGAAACAACCCTGACAGATGCTGATGGAAAGGTAATTAAACGAACTTCCGGCAAACTTTCTCTGAAATCGGGAGAAAAGAAAATAATCCGGCAACAGATAGAGGTAAAAAGCCCTAAGCTTTGGTCACCGGATGCACCTTATTTATATAAAGTCCAGTCGCGCATTAAAAAGGGCAATCAGTCTATTGATGGAGGCATTACACGTATCGGTATCCGTTTGGCGGAATTTCGTGGCAAAGATGGTTTTTGGCTGAACGGAAAACCTTTCGTTCAGCTGGTAGGAGCCAACCGCCATCAGGACTTCGCTTATGTAGGCAATGCTCTGCCTAATTCTCAGCAATGGCGGGATGCTAAACGTCTGCGAGATGCCGGTTGCACTATTATTCGGGTGGCACACTACCCCCAAGATCCTTCCTTTATGGATGCCTGCGATGAACTCGGAATGTTCGTTATCGTAGCTACTCCGGGATGGCAATACTGGAACAAGGATGTGAAATTCGGAGAATTGGTTCATCAAAATACCCGCGAAATGATCCGTCGTGACCGTAATCACCCGTCTGTCTTGATGTGGGAACCTATTCTGAATGAAACCCGCTATCCACTCGATTTTGCCTTGAAAGCGCTCGAAATAACCAAAGAAGAATTTCCTTATCCGGGACGTCCCGTGGCTGCTGCCGATGTACATTCAGCTGGTGTGAAGGAGCATTACGATGTCGTTTACGGTTGGCCGGGAGACGATGAAAAGGCAGATAAACCGGAACAATGTATCTTTACCCGTGAATTTGGAGAAAATGTGGACGATTGGTACGCCCATAACAACAATAACCGTGCAAGCCGTAGTTGGGGCGAACGTCCGCTGCTGATACAGGCACTTTCCCTAGCTAAAAGTTATGATGAGATGTACCGTACTACCGGCCAGTTTATCGGTGGTACACAATGGCATCCGTTCGATCATCAGCGTGGCTATCATCCTGATCCTTATTGGGGAGGGATATACGATGCCTTCCGCCAAAAGAAATATGCTTACGAAATGTTCCGTAGCCAATCACCCGCCAGCCTTCGGCATCCGTTGGCAGAATGTGGTCCAATGGTATTCATCGCTCACGAAATGTCACAGTTTTCTGACAAAGATGTAGTGATATTCAGCAACTGCGACTCGATCCGTCTTTCTATTTATGACGGAACAAAATCATGGACCCAACCTGTAGTACATGCCAAAGGGCATATGCCGAATGCTCCTGTTGTCTTTGAAAATGTATGGGATTTCTGGGAAGCACGCGGATATAGCTATACACAAAAGAACTGGCAGAAAGTTAATATGGTTGCCGAAGGTATCATTAACGGTAAAGTAGTATGCACACAAAAGAAAATGCCTTCCCGCCGGTCTACCAAACTTCGCCTCTATGCGGATACTCAAAAAGTTAATCTAGTAGCAGACGGTTCGGATTTCATTGTGATAGTTGCCGAAGTAACGGATGATAGTGGCAACGTACGTCGTCTGGCAAAAGAAAATATCGTATTCACGGTAGAAGGTGAAGGGCAAATCATTGGCGACGCTACGATTGGTGCCAATCCCCGTGCCATAGAATTTGGTTCAGCTCCTCTGTTGGTTCGCTCTACACGAAAAGCCGGGAAGATTAAAGTAAAAGCTCATGTACAATTTGAAGGAACACAGGCTCCGACTGCTGCTGAACTGGAATTTGAAAGCGTTCCTGCAGAACTTCCTTTTTGCTACGATGAAAAATACTGTACCAGTCAGGAAACATCTTCATCAACTCCGAAAACCGGTTTATCCAAAGATACAACCAAAGGTAAGGTACAACTGACAGAGGAAGAACGGCAGAGAGTGCTGGATGAAGTGGAGCGGCAACAGACTGAATTTGGAATAGAAAAATAAGTCTGTTCAAGAACCTCCGGTCGTCTTGAATGACAGAGATTAGCTATTAACCAAGTTAGATTAGTTAATAGCTAATCTAGTTTATTACCTGCTTATTTGAATTTTATTCGAAAAATAGTATCTTTGATGCAAGATCCATTTCCACTAATACGATATACAATGAAGAGACACTTCTTTTTGATATTTCTTTTTCTCTTGATTACGAGAATCTGTGCTTCTGCCTACCCTAACATGATTGTAGAACATTATACAGCCGAACGAGGCTTACCCAATAATATCGTCAATTGTACATTAAAAGGGCAAGATGGATTTGTATGGTTCGGCACTTGGTACGGATTATGCAGTTTCGATGGTACCAAATTCCGTTCCTATGATAATCATGACGGATTCTATTCCGCAGATATTCCTCCCCGTAAAATTCAACGTATTGTAGAAGACAGGAATGGATTCTTGTGGATCAAGACTATTGACCGCAAACTCTATTTGTTTGATAAGAAACATGAGAGTTTTCATGCAGTGTATGATGACGTAAAAGAATATTCTGAAAACATCCAGATTATCAAAATTCAGACAACAGAAGACGGAGACGTGTTGCTGCTGACCAAAGATAAGAGCCTGTTGCGTGCAAATACAGATTCAAACGGTAAAATCACCATGAAGCAACTGCACGATTCGCGTCCCAATGTCAACGTCTACGATTTACGTCTAAAGCATAATGTATTTTGCGAAACAGCCGAGTTTATCAATTGGATCGGTATGGATTATCAGATTCTTTCACTGCGGAAAGGCGAAGCTCTGAAAGATAAACCTGTCGACTTTATTCAGAAAAAAGTATCTGCCAACCCGGATCAGTTCACTTGTGCTTCGTACAATTCCAAATTTCTGTGGCTGGGAGATAAGAACGGGCATATTTATAGTGTCGATCCACAAAATGGAGTCGTCAACCGCTACGAAATACCGGATATCAAACAGTCGATTTCCAATATATTGGTCACAGAATCGGGATTAATGTATATTACTACTGTAGACGGTGCATACGAGTACAACATCGGTTACAAACAGTTGACGAAACTTCCATTCTCCATTGCAGGAAAAAAAGTAGGGATGATATTCAATGACAAGTATGATAAAATATGGTTTCAGGAAGGCAATCAGGCTTTGACATATTATGATCCTTTGAACAAAAGTAATCACCGTTTTGCTTTCCCTAACCAGAATGCTATCGGTAACTTTGAAAAACAGGATGCCGGTGAACAAGGTATGTTCTTCCTCACTCCCGGAGGAGAAATCCTGCTCTTTGACAGAGAGAAACTGGAAATGATCCGCATTAATCAATTGAAACCTTTTTCCGACGATCTTCCCGATCAGCTTTTCTTCCATCTATTGTTGGATAAGGATGAGATTCTTTGGTTAGCTTCTACAAGTAGCGGAGTGTATAAAGTCAATTTTCCCAAAAAGCAATTCCAGTTACTGACAGAAGTTTCTCCTGTTCCCGTTGGCACAGAAAAAGCGACTTCATGGAATCAGGGAATACGTGCGCTTTATCAGGCTAAGAATGGGGATATCTGGGTGGGTACTCGTTGGCAGGCACTGTACCGCTTGGATAGCAATGGACAGATAAAACAGGTTTTTACTGATAAGAACTATCTGGTAGGTGCCGTGTATCATATTATGGAGGATAAAGGAGGGAACCTGTGGTTTTCTACCAAAGGAAACGGGCTTGTCAAAGCCGAACCGGATATGAACTCACCGCACGGTCTGCGCTTTACCCGCTATAAAAATGATCCTAAGAATCCGAATTCTATCAGTAACAATGATGTGTATTTCACTTATCAGGATAGTCAGGAACGTATCTGGGTCGGTTTGTTGGGCGGAGGTCTGAATCTGATTTCCAAAGAAAACGGAGCGATTGTTTTCAAGCATAAATACAATGGACTGAAACAATATCCCGCTTATGGTCTGTACATGGAAGTCCGCACGATGACGGAAGGTGAAGACGGGCGTATTTGGGTAGGAACGATGGATGGTCTGATGTCCTTTGACGGACACTTTACAACTCCCGAAGAAATTCAGTTTGAAACCTTCCGGCAAGTTAGCGACCGTTCCAATGTAGCTGACAATGATATTTATGTATTATACAAAGACTCTGACTCACAAATTTGGGTGAGCGTGTTCGGAGGCGGTTTGAATAAGCTGGTCCGTTATGATAAAGAGAAACATGAGCCGATCTTCAAATCTTATGGCATGCGTGAAGGGATGAATAATGACGTAGTCAAATCCATCGTTGAAGATAAAAACGGGAATTTATGGTTTACTACCGAGATCGGTTTGTCTTGCTTTAATAAAGCAACAGAGCAGTTCCGTAACTACGACAAATACGACGGTTTCCTGAATGTTGAGTTAGAAGAAGGCAGTGCGTTACGTGCATTGAATGGAGATTTGTGGCTTGGTTCACGACAGGGAATTTTGACATTCTCTCCTGATAAACTGGAAACACAACATACCAACTATGATACGCGTATTGTAGACTTTAAAGTATCCAACCGCGATCTGCGTAGTTTGAATGACTGCCCGATTCAAGAATCTATCACATACACCGATGCGCTTCAATTGAAGTACAATCAGTCTATGTTCACGATAGAATTTGCCGCATTAAATTTCTATAACCAAAATCGGGTATCTTATCGCTACATACTCGAAGGATACGAGAAAGAATGGCATTATAACGGCAAAAACCGCATTGCCTCTTATACAAATGTACCTCCCGGAGATTATGTGTTCCGTGTTGAAACGATGGATGAAGCAAATCCTGAACTCGTTTCTACGTGCACGCTGGCAATCACCATTCTCCCACCATGGTGGCTGAGTTGGTGGGCAACTCTTATCTATGTCATTTTGGGTATTGCCGCACTCTATTTCGGTTTGCGACTGGCTTTCTTCATGATTAAGATGAAGAATGACATTTATATTGAGCAGAGAGTCTCGGAAGTGAAAATTAAGTTCTTTACTAATATCTCTCACGAGCTTCGTACTCCTTTGACACTGATAAAAGGCCCGATACAAGAATTGAAGGAGCGGGAAGAATTGTCTCCGAAAGGTCTGCAATATGTGGAACTGATGGAAAAGAATACGAATCAGATGCTACAACTAGTCAATCAGATTCTTGATTTCCGTAAGATTCAGAATGGCAAGATGCGCTTGCATGTATCATTGATCGACTTCAATGAAATGATAGCTTCTTTCCAGAAAGAATTCCGAGTACTTTCGGAGGAAAATGAAATCAGCTTCACTTTCCAGTTACCGGACGAACCGATCATGGTATGGGCGGATAAAGACAAACTGAGCATTGTTATCCGTAATGTCATATCGAACGCGTTCAAATTTACTCCTTCCGGTGGAAGTATTTATGTAACTACCGGATTGACAGATGACGGGAAATCATGTTATGTAAGGGTAGAAGATAATGGCGTCGGCATTCCACAAAGTAAACTGACTGAGATTTTCGAACGCTTTTCGCAAGGAGAAAATGCAAAGAATCCTTATTATCAGGGTACAGGCATTGGGTTGGCACTTTCCAAGGAAATAGTAAACCTGCATCACGGCTTAATCCATGCCGAAAGTCCGGAAGGGCAGGGGGCTGTGTTTACAGTAGAATTATTGTTGGACAAGGATCATTATCGTCCATCTGAAGTAGACTTTTACGTCGGTGATACACAGAGTACTCCTGCTGCCACAGGCAAGGATATGGAAATTGTCCAGGAAAAGGAACCGGAAGAAGAATTGGAAATTGATACTTCACTACCGACTCTTCTGCTGGTAGAAGATAATAAAGACCTTTGCCAACTGATAAAACTGCAATTAGAAGATAAATTCAATATCTACATAGCCAATAATGGAGTGGAAGGCTTGAAGAAAGTACATCTGTATCATCCGGACATCGTTGTGACTGATCAGATGATGCCGGAAATGGACGGACTGGAAATGTTACAATCCATCCGGAAAGATTTCCAGATCAGTCATATTCCTGTTATTATTCTGACTGCCAAAAACGATGAAGGAGCCAAGACCAAAGCTATTACTTTGGGGGCGAATGCCTATATAACCAAACCATTCAGCAAAGAATATCTGCTGGCACGGATCGAACAGTTGCTCGGCGAACGGAAACTGTTCCGCGAACGTATCCGTCAGCAGATGGAAAACCAGACGACAACGGAAGAAGACAGCTACGAACAATATTTGGTAAAAAAAGATGTGCAGTTCCTTGAAAAGATACATCAGGTAATTGAAGAAAACATGGACGACAGTGATTTCAATATTGATACGATTGCTTCCGGCATTGGTTTGAGCCGTTCGGCATTCTTTAAAAAACTGAAAAGCCTTACCGGACTGGCACCTGTCGACCTGGTAAAGGAGATTCGGTTAAATAAGTCTGTCGAACTGATTAAAAATACGGATTTGAGTGTTTCGGAAGTGGCGTTTGCTGTCGGGTTCAAAGATTCGGGCTACTATAGCAAGTGTTTCCGTAAGAAATATAATCAGACTCCCCGTGAATATATGAACGAATGGCGGAAAGGATAGAAATACCGATTACAAAATTCTTTCTTAATCGTCTTTTTTAAAAACCTATTAAGATTCGAAAGAATGAACAAGATTAAGAAAGTATTATCAGCATGGATGTTGGTTGCCTGCGTACTACCTGTGGCAGCTCAATATCCAGTAATCCCCGACTCGGCAAAAGAAAGAGGAGCAAAACAAGAAGCGGAGTTCGAACAAAAATCAAACGCGGCATGGGAAAAAGCCTTGCCGACAGTTTTAGAAGAAGCACAAAAAGGACGTCCTTACAAACCTTGGGCTTCCAAACCGGAAGATTTGATAAAAAGTAATATTCCGGCTTTCCCCGGTGCCGAAGGTGGTGGGATGTATACTCCCGGCGGTCGTGGAGGCAAGGTAATTGTGGTTACTTCTTTGGAAGATTCCGGTCCCGGTACCTTCCGCGAAGCCTGTGAAACCGGCGGTGCCCGGACCATTGTCTTTAATGTATCAGGCATCATTCACTTGAAGAGTCCGATCAGTGTACGTGCTCCTTATGTAACGATTGCCGGTCAAACTGCCCCGGGAGATGGTATTTGTATTACCGGGAATTCTTTTCTAATCGATACACATGATGTAGTGATTCGTCATATGCGTTTCCGCCGTGGTGCACAGGATGTTGCTTTCCGTGACGATGCAGTAGGAGGAAATGCAGTCGGCAACATTATAGTAGACCATTGCTCGGCAAGTTGGGGATTAGATGAAAATATGTCTATTTACCGCCATGTCTACAACCGGGATGAGAGTGGGCACGGACTGAAATTACCTACTGTAAATATTACCATTCAGAATTCAGTATTCTCAGAGGCATTGAATACGTATAATCATGCTTTTGGTGCTACTATCGGAGGGCACAATAGTATGTTTTGCCGTAACCTTTTCGCTTCCAACATCAGCCGTAACAGTTCGGTAGGTATGGACGGTGACTTCAATTTCGTTAATAATGTTGTTTTCAACTGGTGGAATCGCTCGGTAGATGGAGGTGATCATAATAGTTTATATAATATGATCAATAATTACTTTAAGCCCGGGCCGATTACTCCACTGGGAAAACCTATTTCTTATCGTATTTTGAAACCGGAAGCAGGGCGTGACAAGAGCAGACCTCTCTCTTTCGGAAAAGCTTATGTTAACGGAAACATTATTCATGGCAATGCCCAAGTGACGAAAGATAACTGGGATGGCGGAGTTCAGCTTGCCAATGAAGTTGATGCTGAAAAGTTCTTACCGCAAATCAGGGTGGACGAACCCTTCAAAATGTCACCTGTAACGATCATGGATACCCAAAAGGCCTACAACTTTGTATTGGATAATGTAGGTGCTACTTTCCCGAAACGGGATGCAGTAGATACACGTGTCATCAAGACTGTACGGACAGGAAAAGCTATTTATGTGAAAGATGCTCCGGAGTTTGTTTCTCCTTATGTGAAAAGACGTTTGCCGGCAGACTCTTACAAGCAAGGTATTATCACCGACATCCGTCAAGTAGGCGGACTTCCTGAATATAAAGGAGAAGCCTACCTTGATTCGGATGGTGACGGTATGCCGGATGCGTGGGAAATTGCCAACGGATTGAACCCGAATGATCCGACTGATGCTGTGAAGGACTGTAATGGAGACGGCTATACCAATATCGAAAAATATATCAACGGTATAGATACGAAGAAGAAAGTGGACTGGACAGATCTGAAGAACAACTACGATACATTATCCAAACGGAAAAGTTTGTTTTAACCGTATAGGTAAATGATCTTTCAGGATTGAATAAATAGAAAACAAAGTTTATTGTAATGAATATGCAATTAAGAACTATCCTTTTAGGATTACTGAGTCTAGGGTTTGTGCAGGGATATGCGCAAACCTTTGCTTTGCAGGTTAAGGATGACCGGATCACATACCTGGATGATGAACAGGGAAACCGGATTCTTGATTTCTCATACTGCGGTTACAAGAGTTCCGAACAGGATATTCCAGATGTTCGCAATACCGTGTTTGTATCTTGGACAGCGGGAGATAATACAGCACGTATTCAACGTGCTATTGACTATGTCGCCTCATTGGTTCCTGATGCTTCCGGTTTCAGAGGAGCCGTTTTATTGGATCAGGGAGAATTTTCATTATCCGAAAGTCTTCGTATAGCTGCCTCCGGCATCGTATTGCGAGGAGTGAATAAAGAGAAAACGATACTGCTTAAAAAGGGGGTGAACAGAGGTGCCCTAATCTATATGGAAGGGACAGATGATCTGAATACACTGGATACATTACAGGTTCTCTCGAAATATGTTCCCGTAAATGCAAGAACATTGGAAGTCGCTTCGGGTACTTCTTTGAGAAAGGGAGATCGGGTAATGGTGAACCGTCCCTCCGAAAAAGATTGGATTGCTTCATTAGGATGCGATATTTTCGGAGGAGGGATCGGTGCTTTGGGATGGAAAGAAGGAGATATGGATCTCTCTTGGGACAGAACTGTGACAGAAGTAAACGGTAATCAGATAACACTGGATGCTCCGCTAACAGTAGCATTAAATGCTACATATGGTACTTCTACTGTCACCGTTTATCAATGGAACGGACGTATCCGGAATTGTGGTGTAGAGAACATGACCTTGATTTCCGACTACGATAAACGTTATCCAAAGGATGAGGATCACTGCTGGACAGGAATTTCAATTGAAGATGCAGAAGACTGCTGGGTACGCAGAGTAAATTTCAAGCATTTCGCAGGAAGTGCCGTCATCGTTCAACGTACCGGCTCCCAAATCACGGTTGAGGATTGTATCTCACGGGAACCTGTTTCTGAAATTGGAGGAATGCGCCGCTGCACTTTCTATACTTTGGGGCAGCAGACGCTCTTCCAGCGTTGCTATTCTGAACATGGCATTCATGACTTCGCTGCCGGATATTGTGCTGCCGGACCTAATGCTTTTGTGCAATGTGACTCGTATGAATCATTAAACTTCAGTGGCTCAATTGACGCATGGGCATGTGGCTTGTTGTTTGATGTGGTCAATATAGACGGCCATAATCTGAGTTTCAAGAATCTGGGACAGGATAAGAACGGAGCTGGATGGAATACGGCCAATAGTCTGTTCTGGCAATGTACTGCTGCTGAAATAGAGTGTTACACTCCGGCAAAAGATGCAATGAACCGTGCATACGGTTGCTGGGCACAATTCTCCGGCGACGGTGAATGGGCTCAATCGAATAATCATGTGCAGCCCCGTAGTATTTTCTATGCTCAGTTAGAGGAGCGTTTGCAAAAGAAATGTGCAGAACGTGCCCGTATCCTGCCTCGAAATACAAGTGCAACAAGTAGCCCGACTGTTGAAGTTGCTATGGAATTGGCTAAAGAGGCTTATAATCCCCGTCTGACACTGGAGCAGTGGATTGAACAAGGAGCATTTGCTTCTTCGACAGCTACGACCGGACTGAAATCAATCGATGATATCAAAGAGAAGAAAATAATTTCGAATAAGAAGACATCGGTACAGTCCGGAGTGACTATTGTAGACGGACGTATCCAGATGGACGGTGCTTTGCTGGTAGGAGGTAGCCACACTACCCCTTGGTGGAATGGAAAACTTAAAACCAATTTTCTGAAAAAGGCAAGTCCTGCCATCACCCGCTTCGTTCCGGGACGTGAAGGGTTAGGACTGACAGACCGCATTGATTCCGTAATCGACTTTATGAAGCAAAAGAATATATTGGTATTTGATCAGAACTATGGACTTTGGTATGACCGTCGCCGGGATGATCACGAACGTGTCCGCCGCCGTGACGGAGATGTATGGGGACCTTTCTACGAACAGCCTTTCGGACGTAGTGGTCAAGGTACAGCTTGGGAAGGATTGAGCAAATATGATCTGAATCGTCCTAATGCATGGTATTGGTCACGCCTGAAAGAGTTTGCAGAAAAAGGAAACAAAGAAGGACTGCTGCTATTCTATGAAAACTATTTCCAGCACAATATTCTGGAAGCAGGTGCACACTGGGTAGATTGCCCGTGGAGGAGTAGTAACAATATTAATCAGACCGGATTTCCGGAACCCGCTCCGTTTGCCGGAGACAAACGAATTTTTGTTGCAGATATGTTTTATGATATCACTCATCCGGTTCGCCGCGAGTTACACAGACAATATATCCGTCAGTGCCTGAATAATTTTGCGGATAATCCAAATGTCATTCAGTTGACAAGTGCCGAATTTACAGGTCCGCTGCACTTTGTACAGTTTTGGTTGGATGTGATTGCCGAATGGGAAGCTGAAAGCGGCAAGAAAGCCAAAGTAGCATTGAGCACAACGAAAGATGTACAGGATGCTATTCTTGCCGATCCGAAGCGTGCCGCTGTAGTAGATATTATTGATATCCGGTACTGGCATTATAAAACGGATGGCATCTTTGCACCGGAAGGAGGGAAGAATATGGCTCCCCGCCAACATATGCGTAAAATGAAAGTCGGAAAAATCACTTTCACTGAAGCCTACAAGGCTGTCTATGAATATCGTCAGAAATTTCCGGAGAAAGCTGTTACCTTTTATGCACAGAATTATCCGGCGATGGGGTGGGCTGTACTCATGGCCGGCGGTTCATGTCCTGTAATTCCGTGCACAGATAAAGCTTTCCTGAAAGATGCAGCAATCATGGAAGTGGAAGAAACCAATACTGATGATTATAAGAGAATAGTAAAATCTGATATTGGAAGTATCATTTATTCCAAGTCCGGAACAGAAATTCCTGTTCAATTATCGTCCGGAAAGTATAGTCTAAAGTATATTCACCCCAGTTCCGGGAAGGTAACTATGATTGATAAATTACTTAAAATCAACGATGTATACACATTAAAAGTACCAGATAAGAAAGAAGGAATTTATTGGTTCCATAAACTTTAAAACAAAAAATCCCGTTGATCAGTCATCAACGGGATTTTTCTATTTTATAGGTAATTTCTAACAAAAGAGTGTTATAAAACATGATACTTATTTTTTCAACCTACAAACCAGATTTTACCTGTAGTTGAGGTCAAGACTGCTTAGCTTTGCAACATCAAATCAATCGAATTAATGCTATGATGGAACAGACTAATAATTCAACCGAAACTTTACTCGCTTCTTTCCAAGCGGGAAATATGGCAGCTTTTTCGCAGCTATATGATTTGCACATCAACATTCTTTTTAATTACGGATTGAAGTTGACCATTGATAAGGAGTTGCTGAAAGATTGCATTCACGATATTTTCGTAAAGCTCTACACCAAAAAGGATGAATTAGGAACTATTGATAACTTGAAGTCTTATTTATTTATTTCATTAAAAAACAAGTTATGCGATGAACTTCGCAAACGTATGTATATGTCTGATACAACTGCAGAAGAAGTGAATGCAATAGCACCCACAGATGTAGAAGATGATTATATGGAAGAAGAACAACGCCAAAATGAGTTTTCGTTGGTGAAGCGTTTACTAGACCAACTTTCTCCTCGTCAGCGTGAAGCACTTACGTTATATTATATAGAAGAGAAGAAATACGAAGATATTTGCGAGATTATGAATATGAATTATCAGTCTGTACGCAACCTGATGTATCGCGGATTGACAAAGCTGCGTAGTCTGGCAAGTTAATTTTAGTAAAAAGGATAATTAGTTGAGTACATGTACAGGGTAACAGCGTCCTATTTATGTAAACGCTTAAAAAGGATGCAATATGTGCTCTAAGGTAAAGGATTTTTTGACGGATGATGATTTCATCAATTATGCGCTGGGTGTAACACCGGAAGCAGTTTCCCAATGGGAAACTTATTTCATGGAGCATCCGGAACAAATAGCAGATGCAGAAGAAGCCAAAGCAGTATTGCTGGCTCCGGCAGATGTTACCTGCGATTTTTCACTGGTCGATAACCAGAATTTAAAGGATAGAATTGCTAGTAGTATAAAAGATTTTTCGAACATTTTGTAGTTAGATTAGATAGAAGTTAGGTTAGTTAAGGTTAGTAAAAGGATTGACGCAGTCTTTCACAATGGCTTGAGTGATCAAGTATTGTGAGAGACTGCGTTTTTATATTTATCTTATCATATGTATTCTTTTCGAATATCGAAGCCCTTACTAAAACTCACAATCAACACAATGCAACCACCCAATACACCAATTATCATATAGGCTATACGAATATCAAAAGCTTGTGTTATTGCACCGATAAGCAACGGTGCAATCAGTGAGCCTATAAAACTGATGCTCGACAGAATAGTAAGTGCAATGCTAACAGGCGTTTTTGATTTAGCTCCCACAAAGCTGTATAAAGTAGGTACGATACACGAAATTCCCAATCCGACAAGCATAAAGCCTAATGAATTGATAATGACTTTCATGACCATTGAATCAAAAGTATTGCCCAGTAAAGCGGAAATAAAGAAGCCGATACAAATAAGGCTGCCTGCCAATTGCAATACCTTCTTCTTTCCCCAAAGCTGATATGCGTAATTGGTCAGGAAGCGTCCTGCCGCCATCATTACCATAAATACCAGAAAGCCGATCTGCAATGATTTAGGGACATTGACTACCGATTCAAAATATACGGCACTCCAGTCGAACATAGCGCTTTCTACTATCAATGCGAATAATCCTACCAGCCCTAGTTGGAGAAGGAGTATTTCCGGCTTCCGAAATAGCAGACGGAACACATTGGGCGTTTCCACTTCGACCTGAGAAGCTGTTCCGGAGTTTGGAAGTGACTCCTCATCCTCTCGCAAGGTTGCTTCCTGTAGATATTTTCGCCCCGCCAATACAATAAGAAGAATGATAGCAGATATCAGCATATAATGCCAGACGGGAGCAACTCCCAACCATATCATAACAAAACCGATCAATGCGCCGGTACAGGCTCCCAAGCTCCATCCTCCGTGAAAAGTAGCCATAATTGTTTTGCCATACAAACGTTCCACTTCAATGCCTTGCGTATTGAATGATATATCGCATAAATTCCAGAAGACACCGAAACCAAATAGCAGGAAACCCAGCAAATAAACCTCATGAGCCAGTCCCACACAAAGCAAAGAAATAGCATAACCAAGAATGCTGACTTGTACCATCGTACGGCTACCTAGCCTGGAGACGAGATATCCTGCCAAAGGAATGGCCACGAACTTCCCTACAGGAATCATAAATAGAATCAGTCCCCAATAAAAAGCGTAATTGGCTGCAAAAACATCCTTAAAGTCAGGAATACGGCTTGCCCAACTTGCCATGCATAGTCCCTGAGCAAAGAAAAAGGTCAATATGGCAAAACGTATTTTCTCTTTCGGATATGTAAATTGGTTGTTCATGAGTTTCTTATTTTTATGTTCGCAAAGGTATTTAAATTTCGTATTCTGTCTTCTTTACCGATGAAGAAAATCAGCGATTAAGTATTTTCTTTCTGAAAATATGCAGGATTTAGGTGCTTGCTACTACTCTTTTTTGTACTTTTGCAGCCGATTTAAAAAATTCACATACATGAAGACAAGCGAATCTTTATTATCTATAGGTAAATTCATAGCAGAATATTCAGCTCATCTAATGGGAGCGGGAGTGCATACATCACGCGTTGTACGCAACTCCAAGCGTCTGGGAGAAGCCTTTGGCTTAGATGTTAAACTGGGAGTATTTCATAAGAATATTATTCTTACAATCATCGACAAGGAAACGAACGAAGCTTGCAATGAAGTAATAGATATCCCTGCACATCCTATCAGTTTCGAACATAATTCAGAATTAAGCGCCCTCAGCTGGGAAGCAGTGGATCATCATTTGTCGCTGGAAGAACTGAAAGAGAAATACAAAAAGATTATTTCCGCTCCGATGATGCATCCTCTTTTTGTCCTGATATTGGTCGGTTTTGCCAATGCATCATTCTGTAAACTGTTTGGAGGAGACCTGATTTCAATGGGAATTGTTTTTTCTGCCACTCTTACGGGATTATACCTGAAACAACAGATGCAAAAGAAGAAAATGAATCATTATATTATATTCATTGTCTCAGCTTTCGTCGCATCCTTATGTGCTTCTACCGCTTTGATTTTTGATACAACTTCCGAAATAGCTCTGGCAACCAGTGTACTATATCTCGTACCCGGTGTTCCTTTGATCAATGGAGTCATTGATGTCGTCGAGGGATATGTTCTGACAGGATTTGCCCGTTTGACAGAAGCTTCTTTGCTTATTGTCAGTATAGCTATCGGCCTTTCCTTTACATTATTAATGGTAAAAAACAGTTTAATTTAATATGGTAGCACTTGATATTCTTTCTGACGGTTTCTTTGCAGCAATAGCAGGTATCGGATTCGGCGCAATCTCCGATCCTCCTTTGCGTGCTTTCAAGATGATTGCGATATTGGCAGCATTAGGCCATGCGTGTCGTTTCTGCCTGATGACTTACCTAGGCGTAGACATTGCTACAGCTTCTTTATTTGGTGGTTTGGTAATAGGTTTCGGCAGCTTATGGCTGGGAAAGAAAGTCTATTGTCCGATGACAGTACTTTATATTCCGGCATTGCTTCCGATGATTCCCGGAAAGTTTGCCTACAATATGGTTTTCTCGCTTATCATGTGTCTGCAGACAGTGAATAAGCCGGAAATGCATGACAAGTATATAGAAATGCAGGAAATGTTCTTCTCCAATTCTTTGGTAGCAAGTACAGTCATTTTTATGCTGGCAGTAGGAGCAACATTCCCAATGTTTATTTTCCCACGCAGAGCCTTTTCGTTAACAAGACATTAATAAACTACTTTTATGGAGATTTTTTGGAGAACAATAGCATATTATAATTCGGCTACCTGGATTTTACAAATAGTTGTCATTCTGATAGGTATCGTGCTGACTGCATTACTCATCAAGAAACCACGTCCGTGGGTGAAGATGGGAATGAAGCTCTATATGATAGGACTTTATTCATGGATTTCTATTGTATATTACTATATATATTGCGAAGAACGTAGCTATAACGGAGTAATGGCGATGTTTTGGGGAGTAATGGCCATCATTTGGGTATGGGATGCCATTACGGGATATACCACCTTCGAACGTACGCACAAATATGACGTATTGTCCTACGTCTTGTTGGCAATGCCTTTCATATATCCTATGGTATCGTTAGCACGCGGACTTTCTTTCCCGGAAATGACTTCTCCGGTGATGCCTTGTTCCGTAGTTGTATTTACGATTGGTTTATTATTGCTCTTTGCTTACAAAGTAAATATGTTCCTGGTACTTTTCCTCTGTCACTGGTCATTGATAGGGTTGTCCAAAACTTATTTCTTCCAGATTCCCGAAGATTTTCTTTTGGCTAGTGCCACCATTCCGGGTCTGTACCTTTTCTTCAGAGAGTATTTTCTGAACAACCTTCATGCAGACACCAAACCGAAAGCCAAATATATAAACTGGCTTCTGATTACGGTTTGTGTCGGACTGGCTGTATTACTGACAACCACAATGTTTCTGGAACTGGTACCGAAAAACTGATTCGGAACAAAAATATATAAATACATGAGGTTGTGTCAAAACGTTGGCACAACCTTTTTTTTACGTTTTACAGTCCTGCTATATTTTCTTTTGCTTATGATGCTTTTTTCTGATTCATTTGGTAAGACGTTGCTATCTTCCACTTGTAGCGGTTTATAAATAGCCCAATAAGCATAGATTTAGCAAATGTAATGAGTCCCTTTCCTGCCTTTCTCAGTTTTGCACACATCTTTTTGATATTAAAAGCTATGGCAAAGAAGGCAA